>MDTB01011009.1_pt1 | contig 10240 bp, 11 predicted proteins | sample 811161 | NCBI WGS metagenome assembly MDTB01 (sample SAMN05326650, study PRJNA326480) | marine metagenome | isolation source: seawater | place: Mediterranean Sea | collected 2009
AGTTATGAGATGATTAAAAGATAAATGTTGATCCATTGCAGATATTATAACAGATTTTTTTTACTCTAAAATAGATCTAAACTTTATAATAATGATTTGAAATACGTTATTGTTTCTTTAATTCCTTCATTAATTTGAATACTGGGTTTCCAATTTAGTTCTTTTTTTGCAAGAGAAATGTCGGGTTGTCGTTGTTTTGGATCATTTTCAGGTAGAGGGAAATAGGCTATTGTTGATTTTGAGTTTGTTAATTTAATAATTATTTCAGCAATATTTTTTATACTAAACTCTTTTGGGTTTCCAAGATTTATAGGTCCTATTATGGTTTCATTTGAATACATCAACGATATTAAACCATCAATTAAATCATCTACGTAACAAAAACTACGTGTTTGACTTCCATCACCATATATTGAAATAGGGTTATTTTTAAGTGCTTGAACAATAAAGTTGCTGATGACTCTACCGTCATTAATACTCATTTGTGGTCCGTATGTATTAAAAATTCGAGCTACTTTAATTTTTGTATCATGTTGTCTATGATAATCAAAACAAAGTGTTTCAGCACATCTTTTCCCTTCGTCATAACATGATCTTGGACCTATTGGATTTACATTTCCTTGGTAGGTTTCTTTTTGTGGATGTACAGTTGGATCTCCGTATACTTCAGAAGTAGATGCTTGTAAAAAGGGTATTTTTAATCGTTTTGCTAGTCCTAACATATTAATACAGCCTAATACTGATGTTTTTACCGTTTGCACTGCATCATTTTGATAATGTATTGGACTCGCAGGGCACGCTAAATTAAAAATTCTATCTACTTCAACAAATAGAGGTAATGTAATATCATGTCGTATAAATTCAAAATATGGATTAGTTAATAGTTTTTCAATATTCTTTTTGTTTCCAGTTAAAAAATTATCAACACAAATTACATGTTTATTATCATTTAAAAGTCGGTAACATAGATGGGAGCCTAAAAAACCAGCTCCTCCTGTTACTAATACTTGTTCTTTTCTCGTCATGATAGTTTTTCTTTTAATATTTCGTGAATTAACTCTGAGCTATTACCATTTCCATATGGTGTAGTTTTTTGTTGTAGTAGGTGTAAATTTGAGTTATCTTTAAATAAATTCATCACTACTTTTTCAAGAGATTGTGTAGAAAGGTCAATTAAGAAACTGTTTAATGATAGGCTTTCTGTTCTTTCTGTTGATTTTCGAGTTACTAATGTTGGGATTCCAAAAAAAGGGGCTTCTTCTTGAACCCCCCCTGAATCTGTAATTATTAGTTTAGAATGTTTTACAAGCCATATAAAATCTGGGTAGGGTTGAGGATCGACTAATTGAATATTTGGTATATTACTTAATAATGAGTGGGCGACCTTTGTTAATTCAGGATTTAAATGTAGAGGAAATATAATTCTAAATTCGTTTGACTTTGCAATTTTGATCAATTCTTTACATAGAATTTCAAATGGTTTACCAATATTTTCACGTCTATGACCTGTAACTAAAATTAATTTTTTATTAGAATTTTTTAAATTTATTTTGGGAGTATATCCATTACAAACATGTTTGTTTGTGTAGCTTAAGGCATCTATTACAGTATTCCCAACTACCCATGTATTATTTAAAATTCCTTCTTTAATTAAATTTTCTTCATTGGCTTTAGTTGGAGCAAAGTGAAACGTAGCTAGCTGTGAAATTAGTTTTCTATTCATTTCTTCTGGGTAAGGATTAAATGGAGAATGTGTTCTAAGACCTGCTTCAATATGAGCTACAGGTATTTTTGCATAAAACCCAGCTAGTGCTCCACTAAAAGCGGTGGATGTATCTCCTTGAACAAAAATTAAATCTGGGTTTTCTTTTTTTAAAATTGGGTTTAATTGTGATATGCATTTTGATGTAATATCAAATAAACTTTGTTTATGTGTCATAATATTTAAGTTATAATGGATTTTAATTTTAAAGAATTCTAATACTTGATGAAGAAGTTCTACATGTTGAGAAGAGACACAAATTCTTACTCGATAATTTTTAGAATTTTGTAATAGTAGAATTACTGGAGCTAATTTTATCGCTTCGGGTCGTGTTCCAAAAAAAACAATACTTTTTTCATTTTAATTTGATAGATTATTTATTAATAAAATTGGTGTGAGTACGTTTGTAATAAATTTTAATGTATTATTAATACTTTCAATAATAGAAATTTTTTCTAACTTTTCGGATACATAAATAGAATCTCCTGCTTGAATATCGGATTTGTTTTTAGAAATTTCACCATTTGCTTTAAATATATAAACTTTTCTTTTATTCACAAATTCTTTAGAAAACAAGTAAATATCATTAAGCTCAAATTGAGATAGTTTTTTTTTCAATAGTTAAAAAATGAACATAAATATTACGCTCAATATCATTTTGAAACAAATTTTCATCAATTTTTCTAAAATTTACATCTTTTGATAATCGATTTATTCGTACAGCAGTTTCACAAATAAGTTTTAACTTTTCTTTATTGGTATGTTTAAAACTTTGTAAATTATAAGCAATCTTAAGTGCATTATTTAAATCAATAAATGCAAAATCTAAAACAGAATCAACAACATCATAATCAAGACATTTATCTATAAAAATAGTACGTATTCTTAACAGAAAAAAATTCTTAATTTTTTGATATATTTCTGTTGAAATCTCAGAATTCAAACAAAAAGAAAGCGTTTCATAAATATTTAAGTTAAAGTTTTTTTCTAATATTAACTCACAAATACCTATTACGGCCCGTCTTAAACCCAGTGGATCTTGAGATCCAGTTGGATTTGCACCTAATTTAAATGACTCAACAACAGTATCAAAACGATCTGCAATCCCTAGAACCACACCAGAAAAAGTTTCAGGAAAAGTAGAGTCTTTTCCTGAAGGTAAGTAATGATCTGCAATGGCTTGATAAACATCGTTTTCTTCACCAGCTAACTTCAAATAAATCCCACCCATTTTACCCTGCAATGAAGGAAACTCTAACACCATATTCGAAACAAGATCCAGTTTTGATAACGTTGCAAGTTTTTTTAAAATTAAATCATCAAATTCAATTAAATTAGTTTGTTTAAAAAATATTAAAATTTTTAAAATACGTGTTTGCTTATCAAACATAGACCCCCCATTTTTTTGAAAAACAACACCTTTTAACTTATCTGAAAAAAATGATAATTCTTGAAGTCTATCTTTATTATAAAAAAACATTGCATCTTCCAAACGTGCAGTTAACACATTTTGATTTCCAGAAATAATTTGTAGTTTATTTAAATTGGTAACATTATCTGCAACAACTAAAAAAGAGGCTCTCAGCTTTCCATTTTCATAATAAGGAAAATAACGCTGATGTTTTTTCATACATTCAATAAGTACAATTTTAGGTAATTCGAGATATTTTTTAGAAAAACTACCCTTTAATACAACAGGGAACTCCACTAAATATATAATTTCAGCTAATAATTCAGAGTCAATTTTTTCTTGAGAAAAAGACATCATTTGATTAGAAATAATAGACATTCTTTCAGCAGGGTCTAAAATTACATTCATTTTTTTATATTGATCTAATATTAAGTCGTGTTGATTTACTTTAAATGATTTTCCAAGTGAATGATTCCCCTTTGATAAAAATCGATGTCCGTAACTAGTACTACCTGCTTTAATACCAAAAATTGTAAATGGTACCACCTCATTATTATAAACAGACACCACCCATTGAATTGGACGTACAAAATCTTGATCATAATTATGCCATTTCATAGCAATTGGTAATGGTATAGCCAAAATTATTTCAGGAATAATTTTCGATAAAACACGATTTATTTTATCACCCTTAATTTGATTACAAAACGACAAGTGCATCTTACCATTAAATTCTTTTAGCAAGCATTTAGACGGTTCTACATTATGTTTTTTAGCAAATCCTAAACTTGCTTGAGTAAATTTTTTTTCTGAATCATATACTAGTTTTTCAGGAGGTCCCTTCACATATTCTACTAAATCTTTTTGTCTACTTTCAATATCATATACTATAACCACAAACCTTCTATATGTGGCATAAACATGAATAACACCGAACTCAATACGTTCGTTTTGAAAGCTTGTTTCAAATCCATTTTTTATTTCAACACTTAATTTAGATACAAATCGTGCTGGAATTTCTTCACATCCTAATTCAAATAAATAGTTATTTTTTTGAGCCATTTTTTTCCAATTGTCCTATAGAACTCAAATAAGATTTAGCACATAAATGTGCTAATTTACGAATTCTTAATATATAAGCTGTTCTTTCTGAAACAGAAATAACACCTCTTGCATCTAATAAATTAAATATATGCGAACATTTCAAACAATATTCATAAGCTGGAAACGTTAATGACTTACTTAAAATATTTAAGGTTTCTTTTTCATAATTATCAAATAATTCAAACAAAAATTTCACATCTGAAACTTCAAAGTTATAAAAACAATGCTCAATCTCAAATTGTTTATAAATTTCTGCATAAGTTACATCCTTATTAGATGTTCTTTGCCATAAAATATCAAAAACATTTGTTTTATTTTGTATAAACATTGCAAGCCTTTCTAGACCATAAGTAATTTCAACCGGAATGGGAAAACAATCATATCCTCCACATTGCTGAAAATATGTAAATTGAGTAACCTCCATCCCATCAAGCCATACTTCCCAACCCACACCCCATGCACCCAATGTAGGAGATTCCCAGTTATCTTCAACAAAACGAATATCGTGATGTTGTCTTAATATACCTATAGCCTCTAGGCTTTTTATATAGAGTTCCTGAATTTCAATTGGAGAAGGCTTCATTATGACCTGATATTGGAAGTAATGTTGTAATCGATTTGGGTTTTCAGCATATCTACCATCGGTAGGTCTTCTAGATGGCTCCACATAAGCACAGTTCCAAGGTGATTGACCAAGAACTTTAATAAACGTGTTAGGACTCATAGTACCTGCACCTTTCTCAGTATCATAAGGATGTAAAATTAAACATCCATTATCTGACCAAAATTGATGTAACTTAGCAATAATATCCTGAAAACTAATTATATTTTTTTTACTCATTTGTGTGACATTATTATGATCCATGAAGACTTCTCGGGCAATAATAAAATCTAAGCAATATTAAATTTAGTTTGAAAATGTTTAAAAAAAGATACTATTTTAGCATAAACTAGTTGGCGTTCAAATGAACTATTAGAACTCACAGGAACTCGACAACATCCTACTTCAAGCTGAGTTGAACACGGTATAACAAAGATATTTTTATATCTACTACAATAATAAATATCCTTGATGATAGAAGATGTAAATTGTTTTTTATAAAAAAATAACCAGAGCTCAACATTTCTTTGTAAAACGTAATCAATAATACTTGGTAACTCAGAAAGCATATCTTGCTTAACTTCCATATATAAAACTGGATTTATTTTTTCAGATACAATTTCTTTAACCATACTATCAAAATCACCAAATTTATGACGACCTACGTATTCTTGATATTTAATAGAATCAAAATAAGGAAAATAAAAGCACCACTGATTTACATATGGTTTTATTTTTAAAAGATAATCTATAGAAATATTTAAATGAGACCAAACTCTTATAAATACACTTTCTTTATGAAGAAAAGTAACTAATTTAGAAAATGAAGAATTCAAAATAGGGTTTCCTCCATAAAGATTAATTATTTTTTTTTTAGAAAATTTATTAAAAAATTGGCCACTTGAAATTAAATTATCAAGATATTTAGCAGATAAACTATTCTGCGCTGATAATTCACATCCTAAACATTGCATTTCACATTCATGTGAAATATTTAAAGATAATTCTTGCATAAATTTACTCTTAATAATACTTAAATTAAATAATAGTTTATAACCGAAATAAATTCACTTATTTTTCAAAAAAAAAAAAATACTGTATTTAATGTTTGAATTTATCAAAAAAAACCTATTAAATAAAAGTATATTTACAAAGATTATGAAACAAAGAAAATTTGACTTACTAATTATTGGAGGAGGTATAAACGGAGCTAGCATCGCACGAGATGCAAGCCTACGAGGACTAGATGTGTGTATCGTAGAACAAAACAATTTTGGAAGTGGCGCATCATCAAATTCATCAAAATTAGCACATGGAGGATTAAGATATTTAGAAAGTTTTGAGTTCAATATGGTAAGAAAGTCTCTTAAAGAACGTGATATTTTATTAAAAACAGCATCAAAATATGTAAAGCCCCTTGAATTTATTTATCCACTATATACATTTTCTAAGCGACCCTTATGGAAAGTTAAAATAGGGTTATGGTTGTATTCAAATTTATCAAAAAAATCAATCCTTCCAGGCTACAAAATTTTAAATCCTAGTTCAATACATCAGTTATGTCCTCAAATAAAAAGTGAAAATTTAGTTGGAGGTGCCAGTTATTTTGATGGTCAGTTAAATGATAAAGCAATGGTATTAGCTAACCTGAAAGATGCAAAAAAGCATAATGCCGAAGTCCATGAAAACAGCAAAGTAATTAAACTATTAAAAAAAGACTCCAAAATTTCAGGTGTAGAAATTTTAAAAAACAAAAAAACATATATAATAAATGCAACATGTGTAATTAATACTACGGGAGCATGGACAAATCAAATTGCTCAACTTGATTTAAAAGCTTACTCCCCACTAGTTTCACCCTCAAAAGGAGTTCATATTGTATTACCAAATATTGATCTAAAACACGCAATTGTTCTTGAAACGCCTCAAGATAGACGAATATTTTTTTTAATTCCTTGGGAAAATAAAACATTAGTAGGAACAACTGATACCCCATATGATGGACATCCAGATGATATAGAAGTTACAACAGAAGACGTAAGGTACTTACTAAAAGCTGTCAATTTTTATTTAAAAACCCGTAAATTTTCATATGAAGATGTTATAACATCATTTGTTGGATTAAGACCTCTACAAAAAAGCACCAAAAAATCGTCTAAAATATCTAGAGATTTCACAATTTTCCAATCAAAAAGCAACCTATTTCATTTATTTGGAGGAAAATACACATCATACAGATTAATGGCAGAGGATGCTGTTGATAAGATTATTGTAAAGTTAAAATCTAAAAAAACCTTTAAAAAATGTATAACTTCAGAAATCGAATTACCCTAATTACAAATTAAAAGTTTTGCGAAGATCTTCTAACATTGTATGATCAACATGAAATGATTGTTTATAGGTAAGTAAAGTCTGAGTTTTAATTTTTTTTCGATAATTTCTTAAAGCTTCAATTAAAATTGAGTTTAAATTTTCCAAATTTGAAATATGTTTATAAAGCTTATCATTTAAACCTAAAACATCATGCCATATTTGAACCTGGCCATCACAAAACCTGCCAGCAGCTATTCCAACCACAGGAATTGTTAAAGATTGTGATACCAAACAAGCTATTTCTTCCGGAACAAGTTCTAAAATTAGCATGCTAGCGCCCATTTGTTCTAATTGTTTAGAGTTTTGTATTAATCTTGCTGCAGAATCATAGCTATTAGCTTGAATATATTTTTTTTCATGAGTTTGAGGAAGCAATCCTAAATGGCAAACAACTGTCATATTATGATCACAAAGACATTTTACAAAATCAGGAAAAAAGCCCTCAAACTTTATTGCATCTGCACCCGCTTGATCTAACAATATTGCATGATGAACTAAATCCTGTAAATTTTGATAAGTCCCGTATGGCAAGTCTGCAACTAAACCAACATTTGTTAACCCCCGTGAAACAGCTTTTGTATGATGAATCATATCAGCTATTGTGACATCTTTTTCAGTTTTGTATCCTAAAACATTAGTGCCTAGGCTATCACCAACTAAAACGCTATCAAGGCCAACTTTTTCAACAATTTGTGCACTAGGATAATCATAACAAGTAATCATTGAAAGTGGTTGTTTTAATCGTTTTAAATCTAAAAAACGTTTATTTAAATTTATCTTTTTTTTCATAACTCTCAAATTATAAGTATTGTTCTTAAACAAGGCAAACAAAAAAGATATTTAATAAGGTTTAGCATTTCAATTAACAAAAATCTTACCTTTAAAGTCTCATTAAATATGAAAAAAAAAGGGATTAATGATACTATTTTGATATGATAATTGACTCTCATGCTCATCTTTATTTGTCTGAAGAAAAAATTGAAAATTTAGTAAATAACGCAAAAGCAGCAAATATTGCCCATATAATTAATATTGGAATCAATTTAAAAACAAGTATTCAAGCCCTCTCACAAGCAAAACAGTATCCTAAAATGATTTTTGCAACAGTGGGTATCCATCCTGGAGAAACTCAAGATGTAGACAAGTTAAATGAATTAAGCAAATTAGCCTCATCAAAAAATTGTGTAGCTTTAGGGGAAATGGGTCTTGATTACGTAAAAATGTACACATCTAAACAAAAACAATGGCACTGCTTTGAAAAACAACTTAATCTTGCAGTAAAATTAAATATGCCTATTATAATACACAATAGACATGCCGATGAAGATATTTTAGCAATTACACGTAACTTTCCAACTATACCAAAAGTTCTTCACTGTTTTAGTAGTTCAATAAAATTTGCAGAATCAATGCTTAACGATAAAACTTTTTTTTCTTTTTCTGGACAAATAACTCATTCAAAAAAAGGAAAAACACTTACAGCATTAAAAAATTTACCACTTAATCATATTATGATAGAAACTGATTCTCCCTATTTAACCCCAAAAGCCTACCTAGGAAAAAAAAATGAGCCAAGTTTTATAATAAATACACTTAATCATATTATTTCGCACCGAAATGAAAATAAAGAAGACATCATTAAAACATTATTTGATACAACTAAAAAATTTTTTAATATATAAACACTTAAAAATAATTCAATTTTAAATAATAATTTACAAATTATCTAAAAAAAGATAATATAATTAGATGTTTATCAAATCTATTTATCTAAAAATATGTAATAATGAAGTAACATTAAATAATACAATAATTAGCAATAACTGGTATGAACTAACTCATTCACCAAATCAAAAAAAAAAAATAATAGCCTTATTTACTAATAGAAAAGTAACCATAAGTATTCATAATAAATGTAACGTCGACGAAGAAAAAATAAAGGGTTTTTTTAAAAATGAAAAAATAAAATTGAGATCATTACATATAAATAAGACATTAATTTATAAAAAAAAGTCTCAATTTAAAAATAATACTTATATAATTATTATTATTTTAATTGGTTTAAACAGTTTTCTTTTTTACCTAAATCAAAAAAATATCTTAGTATCAAAACAACTTCATTATCAAAAAAGAATAGTATCTCCCCATCTAAAAAAATTAAATTATTTACCACAAGAACAAAAACAAACGCTTAATCAAACATTAAAAACGTTAAAAAATCTTGATTGTATTTTTGAAACTATTTCACTTTATATTAACAATCAATTTTCAATCACGTTAATTTGCTTTAACTCTTTACATAATATTCAATCACAATATCCAGAATTATATGTAAAATCAAAATTTATTACAGATATTGGAGGTTATTATGAAATTTCATCAAAGCTCTAAATTATTAAAGCTTCAAAAAAGAATACTACTTTACTGCTTGATATTATTAGTTACCCACCAAATGATAACAATAGATTCGTTAATAAAAAAAAATCAACTCAAACAAAATGAAATTACAAATAAAAACATTAAAATAAAAAAAGCATTGTATCAACTCTATAATCCATCGTATTTACTAGATTGCATAACTACATTAACAAACACACAGTACATAAAATACCAACATGATAAAGAAACACGTTTTAAATTTTCAACCTTAATTGATGATCTATTAATTTCTGAAATCATTTTAATCCATAAGTATTTTAGGAGTCCAATAAATGAGCTGTCTATCAACAAAATTACGAATACAATCGAATTATCATTACCACTAAATTAAAATGGTTTTTTTCATACTACTTATTTTAAATTCAGTTATTTTTTCAAATGAAATAATTACCTACCCTAATCACAAAGAATTAAGTGAATTAAAAATAATGAAAGAAAAATTACATCAATATAATGAAAATAGTAAAACAAAAATATCAGCATTTACACTTCAAAACACGTCTATTGACCAGCTTCAAAAGTCATTAAAGTTATTTTTTCCAAATTTAAA
>MDTB01077786.1_pt1 | contig 10240 bp, 10 predicted proteins | sample 811161 | NCBI WGS metagenome assembly MDTB01 (sample SAMN05326650, study PRJNA326480) | marine metagenome | isolation source: seawater | place: Mediterranean Sea | collected 2009
AGCAAACATTTCCAAGTAAAGAGCTGTAGAAATTCCGATAGGTATTGATAAAAGGGCGGTTATTGACATTACCCATACTGTTCCATAAAAAGCAGCCTTAATACCTGCAATTTCAGGTTTTCTTGAGGGGTAACTATTAAAAAATTGCCAATCAAACCAATCTAATCCATCAGAAAGAATATCAAAAATTAAAGCAGCTAATGTTGCAAAAGCAATGACTATAGAGAAGAAAAGTAAATAATTTACAATATTATCTATTCTATCTCTCTTTTTAAAATTCCCTTTTTCTGCCTGCATTAATAGTTCTCCGAATATTTATTTACTAACCATTTTCCAATAATATTTAATGTAAGTGTCATCATAAACAGCAATAAACCTACTGCAAAAATTGTTGTGTACTCTAATGAACCGTGGGGAGCTTCTCCAAGACTAATTTGTACAATAAAAGCAGTCATTGCCTGAATAGATTCAAGCGGATTAAATGTAAAATTCGGAGTAGAGCCTGCTGCAATAGTAACTATCATTGTTTCTCCTATCGCTCTAGATATCCCTAATATTACTGCAGCCGAAATTCCAGATAATGCCGCAGGAACAACAACTCTAAATGCTGTTTGAAATTTTTTTGCACCCATCGCATAAGATGCATCTCTTAAATTTTGAGGAACTGATATTAGAGCATCTTCACTGATTGTAGATACCATTGGTGTGATCATCAGCCCCATCACTAACCCTGCACTTAATGCATTGAATATAATAATATTGCCCCCAAAAGATTCAACGGTACTCATAATTATTGGAGTAACAAATGTAAGTGCAAAATATCCATATACTACAGTAGGTATTCCAGCCAAAACTTCTAAAATAGGCTTAATAACTCTTCTAATATTTTCAGGAGCATATTCAGATAAAAATACAGCTATGGATAACCCAAGTATTAGAGCTACAACAACAGCAATAAGTGTCACTAACAAAGTTCCAGCTACCAGAGGTAAAATTCCAAAGCTTTGAGGCTTAAATAAAGGGGTCCACTTTGTGCCAAATAAAAATTCCCAAGGCCTTACGAACCCCCCAGCTTCCATTTCCGTTGTAAAAAAATTAAAAGTTTCATAAAAAAGAAAAAATAAAATTGCAATTGTAGTTAGGATAGAAATCATAGCAATAGATTTTAGTATGTTTACAGCAATTTTCTCTTTTAGACGTCTTGATTTAGTAAATTCTGTATAATTCATTAAACTCCAATAATTTCTAATTTAAATATATAAAAATATGCCGATAAGTCAATGACAATTATTACAATAAGAGCGCTAGAAGAATTGTATAAAAATATACATGGTGAATTAAAAAATAAATTTTTTGATAATTATGAAATACATAACTACGAAACGTTAAATTCTACAATGGATATTGTTAAAAAAAATATTTTAAAAAGGGAAAAACTTAACCACATAATAATGACTGATTTTCAAGAAAAAGGCCATGGAAGATTTGAAAGAAAATGGTACTCATCAAGAAAAGAGAATCTATTAGTTTCAATTCCAATTGTTTTAAAAAAAGAATTGTCACCTTATGTACCCATAATATTATCTTTATCAATATTTCAAACCATAAAAAGTTTCGTTGATGATTGTGATTTAAAAATTAAGTGGCCAAATGATATTTTATTAAATTCAAAAAAAATTAGTGGGATGATTATTGAAAATACAATAGAAGAAAATTATGTTTTTATAAATTTTGGAATTGGGATTAATGTCAATTCGAATTTAGATGATTTGTCAGGCAAAGGGTTTGTAGCAACAAGTCTTTTTATTGAACAAAATAAAAAATTTGATCTAAATCAAATTATTTATTTATTGTTAATAAATATTTCTAAAAATTTAAAATATAACAAAGAAATATATATTAATTGGAAAAGTAATTTATATTTACCAAAGAAAAAGGTCTATTTAAATACAGATAGTGATGCTGAATATGAAATTTCTAGTATTGATGAATTTGGAAACTTAATCGTTTATTTTAATGGTCAAGAATTGACATTATCTGCAGATGAAATAAGTTTTCAGGACTGAATTACTCTAATCATTACCTGTATGACAATTATCGCAACTAAGGGGCTAAAATCAATCATATTAGATTTTGGCAAGATGTTTTGGATAGGTTTTAAGATTGGGTCTGTAAATTTATAAAGCAGCTGTACTAATGTATAGCTCCGAGAGTTAGGTATCCAAGATGATAGGGCTCTTCCAACAATTCCCCATGACATTAATTCCAGTAGATATATTGAAAATTCTCTAATCATTATTTAATTCCTTTGCTCTATTATATGCAGCCTTAATTCCAGAAATAACAGAACTTTCAAAATTATTTTTGATCATAATATTTAAGCCAGCTTCGGTTGTCCCCTTAGGTGATATTACCTCATTTTTCAATTCATTAAATTCTTTATTTGTAGTATCTGCTAACAAAGTACTTCCTAAAAAAGTTTTGATTATCAGATCCTTAGAAAGATTATCATCAATTCCTATTTCTCTACATGATTTTTGCATAATTTCCATAAAATAATATATATACCCAGGTCCACTACCACTTATAGCAGTTGCTTTATCAATAATATCTTCTGATTCAACTTTAATGTGATCTCCTAAAGATTCAAGAATTTTTTCAACGCTTATTCTAACACTATTATTTATGTTGCTCTTTGAAAACCATATTGATATACCTTTTCCTATTTGTCCGGGAGTATTGGGCATTATTCTAATGCAATTTTCAATTTTTAAACTTTGGCATATTTTTTCAGTATTTATTCCTGCCATAATTGATAAAACTGTTTGCTTATTTTCTATGTTATTACTCAAAATATTTTGCATTGATGAGAAAACCTGTGGCTTGACGCAAAATATTATTATGTTTGATAATTGCAGAAAGTCTTTAATTTGATTTTCAAAATTTTTAGAATCAGAAATATTGACATCGAAATTATTTTTTAATTTCAATTTTCTTTCTAAGTTAGGTTCTACAAGATATATTTCATATTTTGTAGAATGGGTGAGGCCTTTTATTAAGGCTTCACCCATTCTACCTCCACCAATTACAAGTATGTTCAATTTAGCATTTGCTATATCCACATGAATAGCATTTTTGGCAACCTTCCTCATATACCATAGCTTCCGGGCATTCAGGACAAATGTCAGCTTGCAGTATATTAGTTACATCTTCTTGAGTAACTAATTTGCTGTCATCTACAACTTTAGCTTCAGTGCTTATTGATATTTGAGGTTCGTCTTTTGGTTGATAAATTTTTTCTAAAACGTTTGCTATTGCATCTGGAACAGACCTTATTAACTCACCTTCATTCCATGCAGGAACGTCAGTTATTCCTTTGAGTTGCTCAATTGATTCTCGAGGATCTAAACCAGACCTAAGTGTCAGTGAAACCATTCTTGATACTGCTTCGGCCATAGCTGAATCATTACCCCCTGCTTTACCTAATGCAGCAAAAAGCTCAAAAGGCTTGCCGTCTTCAGACATATTTACAGTTACATAAAGATTTCCTCTTCCAGTATAAACTCTTCTTGTTACACCAAATAATTCTGATGGCCGATCTTGAGCACTAACAAATGTTTTATTTTCTGCCAAAGATTCAGTTATGTTTTCATCTTCATTAGTCCCTGTTGTCAGAACTTCCTTGTCTCTACTACCTGCTCTGTAAACAGTAATACCTTTACATTTTAATTCCCATGCTAGCATGTAGGTTTCATCAATTTCTTCTTCTGTTGCTTCGTTTCTGAAGTTAATAGTTTTTGAAATTCCAGCGTCAACACTTTCTTGGAATGCTGCTTGCATTTTGACGTGATACTCTGGGTTGATGTCTGGCGCAGTTCTGAATACTTGTTTAACATCTTCAGGTACATCATCCCTGTCTTGTAGTGATCCACCGTTTGATAAGTGTTCAAGAAGATCTTCATTATAAAAATCTCTTTCTTTTGCAACATCCTCAAAGTTCTTGTCAACGTAATAGAGTGTCTTTCCTTCTAAGATATTGTGTTTTCTATATGCCAAAGAGAAAACTGGCTCTATTCCAGAAGAGCAACCCGCAATCATTGATATTGTACCAGTTGGAGCTACAGTTAATCTGCATGCATTTCTAATAGGTTTGTCGCCCGCAATCTGAGGCCTACTACCTTCCCAGCCTTCAAAAGGTCCTTTCTTTGCAGCTATTTCTTCAGACATTTTATCTGATTCTGTTTGAATAAAGCTCATTACATCTCTTCCAAGGTCAACTGCTTTTTTAGAGTCATAGCTAACTTTCATTTTGATCAACATGTCAGCAAAACCCATTACTCCAAGACCAATTTTTCTGCTAAGCTTATTTGCCCTCTTAATTTCGGGTATTGCATATTTATTAGCATCAATTGTGTTGTCTAAAAAATGTGTTGCTGTTCTAGTTGTTTTTCTTAATTTACCCCAATCAACTTCAGTATTGTTAGCATTTAAAAACTTAGATAGGTTAATAGAACCCAAATTACAAGATTCGTTTGGAAGAAGAGGCTGTTCACCACATGGATTTGTAGCTGTCATTTCTCCTAAATGACTTACAGGGCTTTTCCTGTTAACTTCATCAAGGAAAATTATTCCTGGCTCCCCATTTTTCCATGCTCCCTTAACTATTTTATTGAATAGTTTCCTCGCATCTTTTTTCCCAACCACTTCTTTTGATGTTGGGTCAATCATTTCAAATTCTTCATTATTTTTTACTGCCTTCATAAAAGCGTCAGTTGCACCAACAGATATGTTGAAATTATGAATTTCACCTTCTTGGGTTTTGCAGTCAATAAATTCTTCAATATCCGGATGATGAACATTCATTACAGCCATATTAGCTCCATCTCTTTTCCCGCCCTGCGTTACAAGTGTAGAAACAGAAGATAATAATTTGAGGGCTGCTATTGGCCCACAAGCTTTACCATGTGTTGTTTTGATTCTCGCTCCTTTTGGTCTTAGTTCTGAAAGTGCAAATCCTGTTCCGCCACCATATTTTTGTACCATTGCTGCATCATGTGCTGTTTTCATAATACCTTCCATGCTGTCTTCAAGTGGCAAAACGAAACAAGCTGACAAAGTACCAGCTTTTGTCCCTGCATTCATTAGTGTGGGTGAGTTGGCTAAAAAATCTAAACTGGAAAGCATTTGATAAAATTCTTCTGCTGTTTCATTGACTTCCTCTTTAGTTGCGCCATAAGCTTTGTCAGGTTTAGCAAGCGCATCTGCGACTCTTCTAAATAACCCATCAGCATTTTCAGCAAGATCACCATTATCGTCTTTGAGTAAATATCTATGTTCCAATACCACTTGAGCATTCTCGTTAATTTCAGCTGGTTTAAAGTCACTGATTATTTTGCTTTCTGTTTCATCTTTATTAAAAATACTTAATTCTTCATTTTCAAAATCTAGTGATGTTTGGGTTTTTTCTAGTTCATTATTTTCCATATAACTTATCCTCTTATTGTTTCTTTTTTGATAAATCGTTTAATTCATTTTCAAAATAGCTTAAATTTTTAAAGTCCTTGTAGACAGAAGCAAATCTTAAATAAGACACGTCATCAAGTTTCTTTAATTTATTTATAACTATTTCCCCGATTTTTTTACTTTCTACATTTGCTTGGTTCAACGAAAACACTTCTTTCCCAACATCGAATATTAGTTTGGATATTGCCAATTCTTTAATTGGTCTTTTAGTGCAAGCTATCCGGATGCTTTTTTCTATTTTTTCAATAGAAAAATCTTCCTTGGTCCAATCTCTCTTTACAACAGTGATAGAAGTAATATGTATTTTTTCGTGAGTAGTAAATCTTTCATTACAAGAAATGCACTCCCTTCTCCTTCTAATTGAATTAGAAGATTCTCGGGATTCAATAACTTTAGTACTGTTGTTGCATTCTGGGCAATTCATTATTCCTCAAACGCTAAATGTAGTGTTTGAAAGTATTATATACACTAAATGTAGCGTATTACAAGCCCCTATTGAGCAGAATTTCTCAGAAATGGAGGCAAGTCTAAATCTAGTTGTTCAGGTATAACTGAGCTACTCTCTGTTTCAGATCTTCTTGAATTATTATACATAAATTCAGATTCAGGAAATCCTGTCGCAATAACAGTAAGCCTTACCTCGTCTTTTAAAGATGGGTCAGAAGATTGTCCAAAAATAATATTTGCTTCGGGGTGCGCTTCTTTTGAAATTAATTCTGCTGCAGCTTTAACCTCTGTAGCTTTTAGCTTAAATTCTCCATCTTGAGGACCAACAATATTATATATAATACCTCTAGAGCCTTCTATGGAAGTTTCTAATAGTGGGCTCTGAATTGCATTTTGAGCAGCCTCAAGGGCTCTATTTTCACCAACTGCTTCTCCAATTCCCATCCATGCAGCTCCAGCATTTTTCATTATCGATTTAACATCAGCAAAATCTAAATTTATTTCTCCTGGAACAACAATAACTTCAGCAATAGACTGGACCCCTTGTCTTAATACATCATCTGCAAGCTTAAATCCTGCATCCATGGTTAAGTCATCATCGGCAATTAACATCAATCTGTCATTTGGAATAACCACCAAGGTGTCGCAGTGGTCCCTTAAAGTATTAATTCCTTCAATAGCCTGTTTTTGCCTTTTTGTTCCCTCAAAACCAAATGGCTTTGTTACAACACCGATTGTAAGTGCTCCTGATTCTTTTGCAATTTCAGCTATTACCGGCGCAGCTCCAGTTCCAGTTCCACCTCCCATGCCCGCAGCAACAAATACTAAATCAGAATTTTCTACTAATTCTCTCACTAAACTTCTCCTTTCTTCAGCGCATTCTCTTCCTTTTGAAGGATCCCCGCCAACACCAAGACCTCTAGCAGTTTTTTCCCCTATCTTGATTGCCGTAGCCATTTCACTAGTATCAAGAGCTTGTGAATCAGTATTAAAAATCATGTATTCAACTTGTTCAATTTTATTTTTATACATTCTTTTAACTGCATTAGATCCACCGCCACCAACACCCAATACCTTTATGTTTGCGCTTGAATTATTTAAATTTTTATTTAAATCGTTAAGTATTGTCATTTTTTCTCCTTATTAACCAATTTTTAGTAATTTTTTAATTTTTGATTTAATTAAATTATTACTCTGAATAATTTTTGAATTAAATAAACTTGAGTTGTAATTTTTCAAATTAAAATTTTTAAGGTTTTTGCATTCCTTAAAATAAAAATTTATTAAAGTTCTTTTAGAAATATCTTTTTCGTCAGGATTTCTATATATAAAATATTGGAAGACATATTTCATTAATGAATCAAAGCCGTCATAATTTGACCCATTTCCAGATATAAAAACTCTATTTGTTGAAATCTTATTTCTGCTTTTTTCATCAAAATATTTTTTTGATATTTGTAATAACTCATTAGCTCTTTCTCGCATAATAGCACCAACTCTCTTATTGGATATTTTTTCTTCTTGGCCCTTAGATGTATGAACTAATAGATGTTCATTTTCTTTAATTAATTCAGGCATCACAGTTCCAAAGTTTTCTACGAGTATCTTTGCGTCTTTTTGAGCTATATCTAATGTAATTTCTATATCTCTTATAAAATTATCTTTACCAACTGGAATAACAGCTAAATCAAAAATCTTATTTTTTTGAATCATTGATAATTCTGTAAGATCTTCGCCAATATTTATGTGAAAGCATCCAAAATCCTTATTATCTCTATCAATAATTTCATTGGACATTGCAAGTGAATTAGAAACTATATTAACGGGACATGAAATATTTAAAAATCTACATAATTCAACAAGTGAGTTAACAAAATTATTATCAACAGATATATTTAATCTTACTATTTCAAGTTTACTTGCATGCATTCCCACAGGGTTTGATAGAAGATCTTTATTATCTAAAATGAATCCTAAGGGGATGCTGTGCAATAAGGTATTTTCATCATTTTGAATTAAATTATCCTCAATTAAATCTTTTTCTTCTACTGGCTTAGTTGCTTCTAAACTAAATATGGATTTTTTTTCAGTCTTTGAATAAATTTCTTGGGGAGAAATTCCAAATATTAATTTATCAATGTTTTGAAAATTTAAAACCCTTTGAAGTTTAGGGGTATTAAAAGATTCTAAGAAAAGGTCTTTGTCGATAATTTTTCCTTTTTGGAATCCATTAATTTCTAAATCAAAATTTTCAGTAATTTCTTTATTTTCTGTAGATGAAATAGATGCCTTAGAGCCATAAATTTCTATGAAAAGCACTTTTTCTTTCATTTTATCCTTTCTATTACCCTTAATTTTGCACTTCTGCTTCGAGGGTTTTGATTAATTTCTTCTAAGGTAGGAGTTATTGGCTTCTTATTTATAGTTTTTAAGCTAGGTGTGATATTACATTTGCACTCTAAGTTTAACGGAGGGCATTTACAAGTTATTAAACCTTCATTAATAAACTTCTTAACAATTTTATCTTCAGTTGAATGGTATGAAATTACTGCAAGCCTTCCTCCTACACCCAAAAGTGAAAATGAATCTGAGAGAACTTTATTTAGTTCTTCAACTTCGTCATTTACTGCCATTCTTAGGGCCTGAAAAGTTAATGTAGCTGGATGATGCTTTCTTTTTACTTTCAACTTAACAGAACTAATTAAATCAGCTAATTCTTTAGAATTATTAAAAGGCCTACTTTTAATAATTGCTTTTGCAATTACTCTTGAATTTGGGTCTTGGCTAAATTTATAAATAATATCTGAGATTTCAATTTCAGAATACTCATTTACAATTCTTTTTGCTGTTAAATTGTTATTAAGACCAAATCGCATGTCTAAAATATTATTATCAGAAAAACTAAATCCTCTTTCTTCAAAATCAAGCTGTAGTGACGATAAACCTAAATCTAGTAATGCACCATGCACAGGCACAAAGTTCAATTCATGAGCTATATCTGAAACTTTAGAAAAATATGAATTGACTAAAAATGAAGAATTTTTAAATCGTTCAAGCCTGTTTTTTGAAACAATGATTGCTTCATGATCTGCATCAAGGCCTAAAAGCTGACCACCAGGTTGAGAGAATTCAAGAATGGCTTCTGAGTGACCACCCTCCCCTAAGGTACAATCAATATATCGACCGCCTGAAGTTACCTCAAGGTTTTCAACAACCTCGGTCAACATAACCGGAAAGTGATATCTCTTTAAATTCATTATTTTCTCTAACAATTTCTGCCCTTAAAAAATAGTTATAGTTTATTGATATCAAAATTATGATAGAAATTTCTATAAAATTTGTGCTACTTTTTAATTAAATTGATATTATTCAAAAAAATTATCCAAAATTTAATGCTTAAAGAAATAAAAATTTTGACAATTTTCCCTAAATTTTTTGATCAATTTTCAGAATATGGGGTTGTTGGCAAAGCAATAAAATCAAAAAAAATAAATTTTGATACATTTGACATAAGAACTTATGGTGTCGGAAACAATAAAAGTGTTGATGATTCTCCTTATGGGGGTGGAGCTGGGATGGTGATGAGGCCAGAACCATTTGTGCATTCTGTTAATGAATTAAAAAAAAGCTCAAAACTTAACCCTTATATTTTAATGACATCTCCTAAAGGCAATAAATTAAGTGAAAAAAAAGTTTTAGAGTTAATAAATAAAGAATCCATTTATATCTTATGCGGAAGGTATGAAGGAGTTGATGAACGAGTAACTGAATTAATTGTTGATGAAGAAATAAGTATAGGTGATTACATTGTAAGTGGGGGAGAACTACCTGCGATGATAATTTCTGATACTCTTATTAGAAAATTACCGTCTGTTTTAGGTTCTTCTGAATCTGTTATAGATGAAACATTTTCAATTAAAAATAAATTAAAAAATAAATTCCCAGTATATACAAGACCTGAAGAATTTATGGGCATTAATGTTCCGAAAATCCTACTTAGTGGGGACCATTCAAAAATTAAAGAATGGAAAAAAAATAATAGATTTTAAAAAAAATCTATCTTAAAACTATAAAATTTAAAAAAAGATTGATAAAAGTGGGTATACAGATATAATATTCAGGTTGTTTTAAAGAGAAGATATGATTGAAGAAAATAAAGAAAAAGAATCTAAACCAGAAACTCCTGAAGCTGAAGCTGAATCTGCCGAGGAAGTAAAACCTGAAGCTGAATCTGCCGAGGAAGTAAAACCTGAAGCTGAATCTGCCGAGG
>MDTB01150338.1_pt1 | contig 10240 bp, 10 predicted proteins | sample 811161 | NCBI WGS metagenome assembly MDTB01 (sample SAMN05326650, study PRJNA326480) | marine metagenome | isolation source: seawater | place: Mediterranean Sea | collected 2009
AGTCATAAGATCCTCTAACAATATCCATACTATGCATTGTTCCACCCATAGCTTTTGTTAATTGTTCTACAACTGCTTTTCTATCAGTTTTTGGATCCTTCAAAAAACCCTGAAATGCTTTTGCAGTGTAGTTTCCCATTATGTATGCTTTCATATCAATCTCCTTTTTATTTTTAGATTATCATTGTATCAAATTTTCGTAATGTGTAAAAATTACATAGTAGACACAACCTATAGTAATGTTAAATTAAAATATGTACGAAAAATTTGGTCAGTTCTATGATGGAAAATGGCAAGAGTCCTCAGATAAAGGAACTTATGAAGTTATTAATCCAGCAACAGAGGAAATTATAGGAAATGCCTCCAAGGCAACTCCTCAAGATGTTGATAAAGCACTTAAGTCAGCCGAGAAAGGTTTAGAAGTTTGGAAGAAAACTGCTCCTTGGCAAAGATCTTACATTATAAGACGCATAGCAGATAAGATGAGAGAAAAACAAGATTTGCTTGCTAAGTGTATGACCTTAGAGGTTGGTAAACCATTAGCTGAAGCCAAAGGTGAAATTAATGGTGCGGCAGATATTTTTGAGTGGAATGCAGAAGAAACAAAAAGAATTTTTGGTCAAACCGTCGAGAGTAGATTTAAAGATACAAGAGTTCATGTTTATTATCAGCCAGTAGGAGTGGTTGCAGCCTTATCTCCTTGGAATTTTCCAGCGGTATTGTCTGCTAGAAAAATATCAACAGCATTAGCAGCAGGTTGTTCAGTAATAATAAAACCTGATGTTATTACTCCTGGAATAGTTATGGAAATGATAGATATTTGTAAAGAATGTGGTGTTCCTCCTGGAGTGGTAAATCTCCTTTCAGGCGATCCTCCCAGTATTGCTCAACAGCTGATTGCCTCAGATATTGTTAAAAAAATTTCTATAACTGGTTCTTCCAGAGTTGGAAAGTTAATTTTAAAACAAGCTGCAGATAAAGTTCAACGAGTTACAATGGAATTAAGTGGTCATTCACCTTTTATAGTATTTGAGGATGCAGATATTAAAAAAGCAACAGAAATAGCTATAGCTGCAAAATTTAGAAATAATGGTCAAGTGTGTATATCTCCTAATAGGTTTTATATTCAAGATAGTAAAAAAGATGAATTTATTAACCTATTTTTAGAAAAAACAAAAAAATTGAAAATTGGAAATGGTTTGGACCCTAGTACTCAATTAGGTCCACTAACAACTCAAAAAAGATTGAATGAGGTAGAAGCTTTAGTTGAAAAAACAAAAAAAGAAGGAGCTAAAGTTTTATTAGGGGGAAAAAGACCCTCGGGTTTTAATAAAGGATTTTTCTACGAACCGACTATATTTGATGAAGTTAAAGATGATTTTACAATAATGAAAGAAGAACCGTTTGGTCCATTGGTACCTATATTGTCATTTAAATCTTTTGATGAAGTCATTCAAAGAGCTAATAATCATGAACTTGGATTATGTAGTTATGTATGTACGAATTCAATGGAAACTGCTCATTTAGCATCAGAACAATTAGAAACAGGAACCGTCGGAGTTAATACTGGCTTCATTGCAATTGCTGAAGCACCTTTCGGAGGCATTAAACAAAGTGGATATGGAAGAGAGGGAGGATCAATGGCAATAAAAGATTATCTTAATGTAAAATATACGCATCTTGGTATCAAAGGTTGAATGCATGAAATTATTAAGAGTTGGTGAGTTTGGTAAAGAATTACCAGCAGTGCTTGATAAAGAAAATAGAATAAGAGATTTATCGAAAGTAGTAAAAGATTTTAATTCAGAAAATCTTAATTTTGAAATATTAGATATTATAAAAAAAACAGATTTAAAAAAATTACCTTTAGTAAACGATAATGAGCGAATAGGATCATGTATAACAAAACCAGCTAATTTTCTTGCTATTGGTCTAAATTATAAAGCACATGCAAGAGAGACAAATTCAGATGCTCCTAAGGAACCAATTGTATTTAATAAATCACCAAATTGTATAGTTGGCCCTAATGACAATATAATTATTCCAAAAAATTCTCTTTCACTAGACCATGAAGTAGAAATAGCAATCGTAATTGGAAGTAAGGCAAGATATGTAGAGGAGAAAGAAGCTTTAAAACATGTTTTAGGATATTGTATTTGTAACGATATTAGCGAGAGAGACTGGCAAAAGAAAAGAGGTGGTCAATGGGTAAAAGGTAAATCAGGAGATACTTTCGGACCTATTGGACCATACCTTGTGTCAAAAGATGAAATCAATGACCCATTTAATTTAGATTTATCTTTAGACCTTAATGGAAAAAGGAGACAAACAGGCAACACAAGTTTAATGATTTTTAATTTTAATTTTTTAATATCCCATATTAGTCAATTTATAACATTAATGCCTGGAGACATTATAACAACAGGAACACCCGCAGGAGTAGGGATGGGAATGAAACCACCCGAGTATTTAAAAGAGGGAGATCAGATGGTATTAAAGGTTGATCAATTAGGCGTACAAAAATCAACAGTAGTTTTAGAATAAATTTTATAGATGAAAAAAAGAGATTTATATTATGAGAGAATTCCTACAAAACTTTTAAGAGAAAATGTTAGATACCTTGGAAATATATTAGGAAAAGTCATCAAAGTTCAAGAAGGCCAAAAATTTTTTGATTTAGTTGAGAAAGTAAGAAAACTTTCTAAGGCTAATAAAACAAGTAAAAATATTAATCAAACAAATAAAAGTGTAATAAAAGCAATCAAAAAACTTAATTCAAAAAATACATTTAAATTAACTAGAGCATTTACACATTTTATGAATCTGTTTAATTTAGCAGAGTTGATTGATGCTTCAAGAAGTTTAGATGAGTACGAAAATAATAAAAAAAAAACTTCTAATGATAATTTATTTATAGAGGAAATATTTAAGGATCTTTTTGATAATAAGAATATTTCACAAAATAAAATATATGAAACTGCAAAAAATTTGAATATAGGAATAGTTTTAACAGCTCACCCAACTGAAGTTAAAAGGAGAACTTTAATTCAAAAATATCACAATATAATAGAAATTCTTGAACAAAGAGACCTTTTAAATAATTTTCCTTCAAAATTAAAAATATTGGACAAAAAACTTTTTGATGAATTAACAATAATTTGGAATACTGATGATTTAAAAAGAATAAAACCTTCTCCATTTGATGAAGCAAGGTGGGGATTAGCTATCATAGAAGATAGTCTTTGGGATACAATACCAAAGGTTTATAGAAGATTAAATTCAATCTTTCTTCAAAATATGAATAAAAATCTACCTAAAAATTTTAATCCAATTGAATTTGGATCATGGATGGGAGGTGATAGGGACGGTAATCCCAATGTCACAGCGGATGTTACAAGAAAGGTAATTTTACTATCTAGATGGGAGGCTGCCAAATTATATGAAAAAGCCTTGACTAAAATTATTAGGTCATATTCGATGAAAAAATGCTCAAAAAAGATACTTCAAAAAGCTGGTAAATCTTATGAACCCTATAGAGTTTTTCTGAGACCTTTGAGAGATAAAATGAGAGTTACACACAGGTTAATTGAACAATATTTAGTAAGTAAAAAACCACTAAATCCAAAAAAGTTACTTAATTCTAAAGAAGAAATTTTAAAGCCCTTAAGGGTAGTTAGAGAGTCTTTAGAACAAAATCAAAACGAAAATTTAGCAAGTGGTGAATTATTAGATTTGATGAGAAGAGCTAAATGTTTTGGAATAAATCTTGCTAGACTTGATATTAGACAAGAATCTTCGAGGCATACCAAATTAATTTCAGAGTTAATTAAAAAAAAATATAATAAAGATTATACTAAAATGAATGAGAAAGAAAAAATTAAATTGTTAAAAACTAAAATACTTTCAAAAAAAAACCACATAAATAAATTTAAATTTAAAAACAAAGAAAATAAAGAGGTTTGGTCAACTTTTAAGATATTAGCTAATGAACCATCTGAATGTTTAGGAGCTTATGTTATTTCTATGACAAATTCAGCATCTGATATTTTGTCAGTTTCTTTTTTACAAAAAGAAGCAAACATTAAAAATAAACTCAGAGTCGTTCCTTTATTTGAAACTTTAGAAGATTTAGTAAATTCAAAAAAAATAATGTATAGTTTATTTTCTCAAAGGTGGTACAGAAAATTAATTGGTAATAATCAAGAGGTTATGATTGGTTATTCAGATTCGAGCAAAGATGCTGGTAAAATTTGTGCAAACTGGCATCAATATAAAGCACAAGAAGAAATAATAAAATTAGGTAAAAAATTTGATATAAATATTAAATTTTTTCATGGAAGAGGTGGTTCGCCAGGAAGAGGGGGCGGCCCAATTCAATCAACTTTGAGATCTCAACCTCCAAATTCAGTTAATGGTAAAATAAGAATTACTGATCAAGGCGAGGTTATACAACAAAAATATGGATATGAACCCTTAGCAAAATATAATCTCTGTAGTTATATAGGAGCGGTGACTGAGGCAACATTAAATCCACCTCCTAATCCAAAACCTGACTGGAGATCATTAATAGAAAAGATGTCTGATATTTCAAAAAGTTCATATAGAAAATATATAAATCAAAATTCAGATTTTATAAGATATTTCAAAACTGTAACTCCGCATAAGGCTTTAGGTAAGCTTTCAATTGGATCAAGACCATCAAAAAGAAAAAATGTTGATAATATTAAAAGTCTAAGAGCTATCCCCTGGGTATTTACCTGGACACAAATAAGATTAATGCTTCCAGCATGGCTCGGAGTTGCGGAAGCATTGAGATATTCATATATTAAAAAATTTAGACAAACGTTATACGACATGGAAAGAAATTGGCCTTTTTTTAATTCTATGCTTGACATGCTAGATATGGTTATATCTAAAGCTGATCCAGAAATATCTAAAATATATGAAGATTATTTGGCTGATAAAAGTTTAAAAAGAGTTGGTAAAAAATTAAGATTTCAATTTGCTGTCATTAAAAATTTAAATAAAAAAATAACACCTAAAGAAATAACAAATTTAAGAAAACAATTTAGAACTTCAGTAATTGTAAGAAATATATATTCTGAAGTGCTAAATATTATACAACCGATAGTAATAATGAAATTAAAACGTGAAAAGAAAGTCCAAAATCAGAAATTTTTAAATGATGCTCTATTAACTTCAATAGCAGGTATTTCGGCTGCAATGAAAAATACTGGATAAATGATTGAATTTATAATTGCTTTTGGAGCTGGATTAATTAGTTTTTTGTCTCCATGCGTCTTACCTTTAATTCCAGGATATATTTCATATATATCTGGTCAATCGCTGCAAGAGGTTTTAAACTCAAAAAAATTAAACTTTTTTCCATTAATTTTATTTTGTTTAGGTTTTTCAACAGTTTTTATAATCTTAGGAGCATCAGCATCTTTACTTGGTCAAACATTATTACAAAATTCAGAAATCTTAAGAATATTAGCTGGCTTAATAATTATTATTTTTTCACTTCAATTATTAGGATTAATTAATATTCCTTATCTTAATTTTGAAAAAAGAATTGATGCAAAAGAATCTAGAGGCATTTTGTTTCCTTACATAATCGGACTCGCATTTGGTTTTGGGTGGACACCATGCATAGGTCCAATATTAGGTTCAATTTTAACATTAGCAGCAATAGAAGAGACATTAAATAAGGCAGTTATTTTATTATCTTTATATTCGATTGGCTTGGCTATACCATTTATCATTTCTGGAATTTTGATACAAAAATTTTTGATTTTTTCTAAAAATTTTAAAAAAAATATCAACCTAGTATCAAAGATTGGTGGAATTATTTTATTGTTGACTGGAATTTTAATTTTGACTAATCAACTACAAATATTAGGTTTTTATTTACTGGAATACTTTCCTTTTTTTCAAAATCTAGGATAATCTTATTTATGAAAATTTATTTAATAGATTCAAGTGCTCGAAAAAAGGGTTCAACATCAAGAGCATTGGCAAAAAAATTGTTGAAAAAGATAAAAAAACCTGAAGATGAAGTTTTATATAGGGATTTAGATGATGAAATGGTTTTTGTTTCAGGATTAACAGAGTCTGGTATGAAAATAGATAAAAATGATAGAACTGAACATCATAAAAAAATGTTTGATCTATCAGACAAACTTGTTGATGAATTAAAGGCAAGTGATGTAATCATAATTTCTGCTCCAATCTATAATTATGGTCCACCTGCAACTTTAAAAGCATGGGCTGATCTTGCTGCGAGAGTTGGTGAAACTTTTAAATTTAAGCCAAATGGTAGAAGAGTGGGGTTATTAAAAAATAAACGTGCTTATTTAGTTATTACTTCTGGCGGAACAAAGCTTAATAGTGATGAGGATTTTTTAACACCATGGCTCAAATTTATTCTAAATTTTTTTGGTATTGAAAAAGTTGAAGTTGTAAATGCAGATCAAATGGCTCTTGACTACGAGAAATCAATAAGAGAAGCTGAGGCACAAATTGAACAAATTTCTATAGGTTAAATTTTTTTTTTAGATAGTTAAGCTTACCCTCTGTACTGTCATAATCAATGTAACACCCTTGTAAAAATCTATTTCCTTCATTTGTTTTATAAGCTGTTCTTCCATGCAATAATCTATGATTATCTATCATTAGTAAATCACCCGGGTTTAATTTAAATTCTATTTTAAAATAATTTGAGTTATATAGTTCAGATATTTTTTTTCTTGCTTTATAAAACAATTCTAATTGTTTTTTATCTAACAAAGGCACAAAATCTAATCTTGGACTAAATCTTACTTGTTTAAATGCCTTATATTGATCTAATTGAATCATTTCAGCCCAACTTTCAAGAACAACACTTGGGTCCTTGAATTGAAATCTTATTTTTACTTGTGTTAATATTTCATGATATTTAGGAAATTTTTTTTTTAATTTTTCAGTAACAGTATAACCATCAACTAAAGTTGAATATCCTCCTGATACTCTGTTTTCAATACAATGAAGCATTTGAATACATGGGACTGGATTTCTATAAGGGTTATCTGTATGCGGAGATAATGGTAAAGACGTATATGCTAAATCGTTAGGATTAGCTTTAGATTTTATATTAAAGAATTCACCAAAGTTAGTTTTTCTTACACTACCTATAGAATTTGCAAAATTTATTATAAAATTATTTTTTGTGGGCACATTTTTAAATATAACAAATCCATATTTATAAAAATTTATTAAGGCATGAAACATTAATTTATCTTCGAAAAGATTTTCATTAAAATTAAAATAATTCAAATCTTTAAGATTTGAGTTCCATTTAATTTTTTTTATTAATTTAATATCGCTTTCATTTGAAAATTCTCTTAATATACTTTTAATAGAAATTTTGGTAAAAGTTCCATCTTTAAAAGATACTTCTAAAAAATATTTAGAAAGTTTAAGTTTATTTATTTTGATATTACTTTTTAATTTTGTAGGATCAAATAGTCTCTGCTCTGTTGATTGATCTACAAAATCCTTTCCATTTACTCTTTCTCTTAGCCAAAATGGATGGATTTCTCTTTTTTTCCCTTTTAGATTATAAAAAACTTTATTTTTCAATAATTCTAATTTCATGAGCTAAATAAATAATTAATTAAATTTTAGCTTTAATCAATACTAATAAAATAGTAATAGAGGGATGTGTCTATAATAAAATCATCAGAATATAAAACCTTTTCTAAGTTTATTGATAGTTTAGCAAAAAAATTGACTAAATATTACTATACTAAATTGAATAAAAAATTTTTAATTTCTAATAAGCTTAAGGGGAAAGGGTATGATCCAGTTACAACAGCAGACAAAGCATTTGAAAAATTTATAAGAAAACAAATAAAATCTAAATTTCCTGATCACCAAATTATTGGAGAAGAACTTGGGTACCAAAAATCTAAAAGTAATTTTACTTGGGTAATAGATCCAATTGATGGAACCCGATCTTTTGTTATTGGAAGTCCCACCTGGAGCAATTTGATATCTCTAAATTATAAAAAAATACCAATTTTAGGTTTAGCAAATTTTCCAATTCTTAAAAAATATTATTTAAATTATTCTAATAAAGTATCATGTGTAATTGAAAATGGAAAAAAGAAAAGAATTTTTGTAAATAAAAAAGCTAAATTTAAAAACTTAAAAGTTTCAGCAGCATTTCATGGTTCATTATCACTTAACCAACAAAAAAAAATTCCAAAAATTTTAAAGTTAATGCAATTCCCATGTAATGATGCACTGAGTTATTCCCAACTAGCTGAGGGAAAAGTAGATATCGTAATACAATGCTCAAATAAAATTTGGGATATTCACCCCTTGATACCTATAATAAAAGCAGCTGGAGGTTATATAAGTACTTGGGACAACAGAAGTGCTATTAATGCAGGAAATATTTTGGTTTCTTCAAATAAGATTATTCACAAAAAGTTTCTTAAATTACTTAAACCTGTATCTAAATAGTTTTATTTAAAAGAACTATTATTAATAAAGTTTCAACATATTCTATAGTAAATCTTATTTTGTTATTTTATCAACGAATTTTTTTGCAAGTGGGCCAACAATAAATCCAGCTACTATTGCGATTGGAAGTCCAACCGTCCATGCTTTTAAAAATCTATTTAAATATTTACTATCCATTCCAGTATTTATAAAAGTAATTATTAAAGTCATTATTAAGCTCATACTAAAGCCTACAATTAATATAAATAAGAAATTAGAATATCTTTTTGGGATCATAATTTTTTACTCCATTGAATTGCATCTTCCATTCTATCATCTCCCCAAAAAATTTCTTCGTCTATTACAAATGATGGGCTACCAAAAATCTTATTTTGACGGGCATAGTTTGTATTTGAATGGTATTTATCACATACATGTTTTTCATTAGCATCAGAAATTATTCTATCTTTATCTAATTTTAATTCTTTGCATACTTCAGAAATACTAGGTTCAATTGCTGGCTCTTTACCCTCTTGAAACCACTTTTGATAAGACATTCTAATATAATTAACGCCCCAACCTTCAGATAATCCAAGAATAGCTATCTGATTAGCTAAATCAAATTCGGTTAACGGATAAGGAACCGGAGTATTAGCAAAAAAGCCATATCCATTTGCGCGTCTTTCTATATCTCTCCACATGTAATTAACTTTATTTATTTTATCTTTAGGAAAAGGAATATTATTCATTTCTTTCATTATTAATCTTACACTAAAAGGTTTCCAGCTAAATTTTACTTGATGTTCTTTTTCAACATCAAGAATTCTAGTTACTGTTAGATAGGTATAAGTGCTTCCTATAGAAAAATAAAAATCTATATTTTTCATATACTCTCTTTTTTTATCTTTAGTTGAAGTTTTTCAATCATTATTAAAGGAGATTTCATATTTGGATGCACTTTGTGTACCTCGATATAACTATCTATTGCTTTTTGATAATTCTTTAAAGCAGTATGAATCAAAGCCTGTCCTGATAAGGCTCCAAAATGTCTTTTTTCTAGTTGAAGAACTTTATCTATGTCATTTTGAGACAGTTTGTATTTTCCCATTAAATATAAAACTGTAGCTCTTTTATTCCATGCTTCTGCCCAACTAGGGTCAAGTTCAATTGTTTTTGAAAATATATTATAAGCAGACTCCAGATTATTTTGTGACATATAATATGACCCATCAGATAAAAGATTAGTTAAATTTTTATCAGTTGGGTGAGTAGTCCATAAATTCCAGATTTTAGATTCAATTTTGATTGAATTCTCATATTCTCGAGCGTTTTTCAATTTATCAAGTAAATCGTTAATTTTATTTTGCTGAATATTATCAGAGTAAGATTGATTTGAAAAAAAACACAATATAAAAATATAAAATATTTTTTTCACTATTTTAATATTTTTGTTGCTCCAGTTTCTTGGTGTAAAACTTTTCCATTTTTAAATTTATAATAAGTCATTACTGCCTCTTTATTACCATCATTAAAAGTCACCATAGCATGTTCAAACCCAACTTCTTCATTTTCAAAAAGTACTCTCACGTCACTTTTTTTGACATCTTTCATGCCAACCCATGCCACTACGTCTTTCTTTGATAAACTTTTACCAGATGAATGCATTAAAAATTTAAAATCATCATGTATTAATTGTTCAGCTCCAGAGGTATCACCCTCATTTACAATTTTTGTCATTCTTTCTATAATAGAC
>MDTB01173454.1_pt1 | contig 10240 bp, 9 predicted proteins | sample 811161 | NCBI WGS metagenome assembly MDTB01 (sample SAMN05326650, study PRJNA326480) | marine metagenome | isolation source: seawater | place: Mediterranean Sea | collected 2009
TCAACCGAGTGGCGATCACCCCGCCGAACAAAGAGGGTCCCAGCCCCTGACGCTAATTTGCCAACTATCGGCCATTTGGCAACCTCCGCTTTTGCAACGAATCGCACATCTACGAAAGACCCTATCAACACAATATCGACCCACGACAGGTGATTTGAGACGATGAGACAAGGGCCCTCGGGGATGTTTCCTAACAGAACTCGGTGTATCCCAAGAAGCGTCATCGTCTTCTGGTACCACAATTGGATTGTACGCCTCAGCGTTCTTGGATTACCCTCTACTGAAAACCTGTTCAGGCTCAGCAACCCCGAGACCATATGGTAAAAAATAAAAAAAAGTTTCAAGCAATACGGGCCACTTCTGTTGGCGGATCAGGCTGATGCTGAGAAATCGAATCGCGCCCGAGGAAATGTCTAAGATAGCGCTGATTTAGTCGACGCATGTCTAAGAGGACCATCACATCCGCGACACCGAACTCCTCGTCAAAACTCGGCTCACCACACACCCAAGCACCTAGACGCAGGTAGGCCTTTAACAGCGGCGGCATGATCGCACCATCGACCACTGGCACAAAATCCGGTGATACGGGGACTCTAGGCTCTGCTCGTAAGTTTTTCGGACTCATGTGCGAGGACAGAGGGCCCGCCATTAACGTCCGTATGAGTTGACCGTGATCTCTGCACGGAACGCTGGCGCACCCTAGCAGGTAGTCGATTTCCCAGAGCCTCATTAGTTGCGCGATCCCGCTCCACAGTAACATGATGCCGCCACCGGACCTGTAATCAACGTGGACACATGTTCGCCCGAGTTCGACAACTACGCCGTCTAGATCTCTGACAAAAGAGGCAGAAAACGCAGACTCTGTGTAAAACCCACCGAAACTCAGGGCGTTCGACCCTGTCAATAGTCGGGTCGACGCAATAACTTTTCCGGTGCTGAGTTCCTCAACGAACAAATGTTGGCAATACCGATCGTATTGATCAGATTCAGTACCTTCGTTGAGGTCTTGCACCCGTGCGCCCATTTCACGAACAAATACGTCATACCTCAGTCGTTGGGTTTCTTCGATTTCACGATCGGTTGTGGAGAGGCGAATGGAAAACCCATTTACACGCTTGAGTTCTGCCTGAAACATGGACACGTTCCTGAAAAATTTTATTGACAATAAACGTGATTTATAACGGTTCTGTTAACGATTTATTAACATCCGATGACGTAGGCGACGCGTCTCGCATAAACCGCGTGTCAAACTGTCATCAAATTGCAATAGTCAGACTCTAGGCTGTGCAAAAGGGGGAAGCGCATGACAAAACTGAATAAGTTAGTAATCATCACAGACGCATGGTTTCCTCAGGTAAACGGCGTTGTTAGAACGTTGTCAATAACCAAGACAGCGCTCGAGAAACGAGGGCTTACGGTCGAAATAATAAGCCCCGAGAAATACCGCTCGATCCCGTGTCCTACCTATCCGGAGATAAGGCTGGCACTTTTTCCCGGTCGCTCGGTCAAAAGTCGACTAAAAAAGCTCCGTCCAGATGCTATTCATATTGCGACCGAGGGCCCCCTTGGTATAGCGGCTAGGCGATGGTGCTTGAAAAACAATATGCGTTTCACTACCAGCTACCACACCCGCTTCCCGGAGTACTTGAAAATGCGTGTCCCCGTCCCCCTCAGCTGGTCTTACGCATTTTTGAGGTGGTTTCATGGCCCAGCATCTCGCATGTTGGTAGCCACGAAATCAATGGAAAGAGAGTTAGTCGACAGAGGTTTTGTAAATATCGGGCGTTGGTCACGGGGCGTAGATCTTGACCTTTTTTCACCTAACCCATCCCATAAAACGTCAAATTGTCCAATCCTTCTCTATGTCGGTAGAGTAGCTCCTGAGAAAAATATTGGCGCTTTTCTTGGCGTGAATATTGAAGGAATAAAGCGAGTTATTGGTGATGGCCCAGAACTTCAGTCCCTGGCAAAAAAGTACCCCGATGTTGAATTCGTCGGATATAAACATGGCGACGAGCTTGCTGCAGAGATGCGAAAAGCCGATTGCTTTGTTTTCCCTTCCCGCACAGATACGTTCGGATTGGTAATTCTGGAATCGTTAGCTTCCGGTGTGCCTGTAGCAGGCTATCCTGCACCAGGGCCAATTGACTTAATCGAAAATGGTTACAACGGCTGGATTTCTGATAACTTGACTGAGTCGATTTACAAAGCGCTGAGGGCTAACCGACAAGATTGCCGCAAATTCGCGGAACGATTTTCATGGGAACGCTGCACAGATCAATTCATCAGCCATATACAACCTGTCCATACCACTAGACCAGCCAATGTAACAAAAAATTCATAAACTTGACTCACTCCTGTCATTTAAGCGCATTAGTTTTCTTTCATATTGCCGGAGAACGTATGATGCGAATTTTAGGCTGGAAGGATTTATTTTATTTTCTTGATCGAGCCGAAATGCCTGTTTGTGTAAAAGCAAATTCACTAGCCAATTATCGGAAACTTCACAAGACTTTCTTGTTTTTCTCAAAGCTCGGTGACGGCCCAGCCTGGGTAATTTTTATTGGTGCGCTTGGTGTAGTCTTGCCCAATACGAATTATTTGCCATACCTATTGATCGGGGCTTGCACAATTAATTTAGCATTATATAAAACACTTAAAAGTCAAACATTACGAGACCGGCCCTGCAGGACCTGGATCACTATCTCATCTAAAGCTTACCCTTTAGATAGGTATAGTTTCCCCAGTGGTCACACCTTGCATGCGGTCACTATAACTCTACTCACGTTCTCAGAAATACCGGTCCTCGGGACAGCTCTCATCCCCATTACCCTTATGATTATGCTGTCTCGAGTAGTATTGGGCCTCCATTATCCCAGTGACGTTTTGGTCGCCGCCACCATAGGATATATCGTGGCGACATTGGCGAGCGTCTTTGCACCAATCTAGGTACAGATAGTGAAACCCAATGTGCCGTCGTCAGGTTGGCTTTTATGACACCTTAAACAACTATGTAATATTTCTGTAACAATTTATAGTTTTATAATTCAGTCGTATTAAGTGGAGATCCGATGCCGCATTCATCTATCCGTCGAGTTCTCATCGTTGACGATGAACCCTCTGTGAGAACGATGCTCACCGTTGCATTAGAAATGGCTGGTTTCGAAGCAATCGAAGCTGAAAACGCTAAGGCTGCGGTGAATCATATTGCTTCCCGGTTACCTGACCTAGTGCTGGTCGACTGGATGATGCCCGAAGTGTCTGGTATCGAGCTTTGTAGAAGATTACGTCGCAACCCTGATACCGCGTCGATTCCTTTAATCCTGCTCACAGCGCGCGGCGAAGAGGATGCTAAAATCACTGGGCTCGAGGTCGCAGATGACTACCTTACCAAGCCCTTTTCTCCTCGGGAACTTGTAGCTCGTCTTAAGGCAATCCTCAGAAGGACAACCCCTAAGGGGGTGGAGGAGCCGGTTGAATTTGCAACCTTACGACTCGATCCTATTGGGCAGCGAGTGACTTCCTCTGGGTGTTTACTGGAGCTGAGCCCACTTGAGTATCGTTTGCTCCAATGCTTTATGACAAACCCTGATCGCGCTTTTTCGCGGACCCAATTACTTGATCGTGTGTGGGGCGGGGACGTTTATGTCGAAGAGCGAACCGTCGATGTCCACATCCGACGTTTACGGAAAGCTCTTGGAGCGGATAATGATAAGCTTATCCAAACCGTGAGAGGAACTGGATATCGCTTTACCGTTTCTGATGTCTAATTGATACACCTCAATTGCAGACTATATCCGGAATGACCCTGACGTCGAGCCTCTTCCTCTAGATCCAGAAACATCACCCGATGCGTTTTGAATACGTTTTTCTCAAACTCGAGTAGCATATTTTCGCCGTCGACCGAAGACATGAAGTTCGGGATATTTTGATCTCGTCCCACATGCATGGCGTAAGCAACTCGAATCAACCGGGCGAGTCGGATCAAGCGCTTCTGACTCCAGTAACGGAGTCTTGGAATTGATGACATCTGGAGTCTTTTACGGTGAATGAGAATTAACCAAGCCAAGACGGTTTGCTCCTCTCGATTGAAGCCAGGCAAAGGTGTATTCATGACGATATAGGCACCATGTTTCTGGTAACCTGAGTAATTAACATTTAATCCGATTTCATGAAGCATCGACGCCCATGAGAGTAATTGGCGGTCTAAAGCTTTCAAATTCCATACTGAGGCAGCGACTACAAATAAGGTATCTGCAGTCTTTCTAAGTCTTTCAGCTTGGTCTATATCTATGCCGTATTTTTGGACTAAGTCAAACGTGGTCCTCTCCCTTATGTCCGGTGTCTTAAATCGGTGGTCCATACCATACAAAACCCCCTCCCTGAGCGCCGCATCACAGAAATGGATCTTGGAGAGCTGGAGTTCATCCACGATCGCCGAAATAATTCCGATGCCTGCAGGTAAAATCTGCATCCTATCAGGGCCCACTTCAGGAATATCGACGACTAGACGATTTGATGCTTTCAATACGAACTTTTTGCAGGCCTCGAGAGACTCACGGGTTATGACTGACCCAAACCCCAAAAAACTACCCAAAGCGCTCACACCCTTGAACGTGCCGGAGGTCCCGAAACATGTATCAGCATTCAAACCGCGTATTCGGGAAGCGATCGGTTCAATAACTTTACGCGTACGAAGCTCTACCGCAGCGACGGTATCTTTATTAACCTCCTTCATCAACCGATCTGTTAACGTCGCACAACCGAGGGTTCTAGACGACAAAAAATCCGGGTCAAAACCGTTACCAACCGAGAACTCAGTCGAACCTCCACCAATATCAACCACCAGGAATCTACCGTCAACTGTTTGGGTGTGTGCTACCGCTTGAAATATCAGGCGAGCCTCCTCTGCACCAGAAATCACATTAATCGGAGCTCTGAAACATTCTGAAGCCAAATCAAGAAATTTGTCGGTGTTCTTGGCCTCACGAAAGATATGCGTCGCGACAACCTGAATATCTTCAGTCGCCACGCCTGATAAACGAGCCTCGAACCGTAATAATGTCTCTAATGCACGCTTAATAGCTTTTTTTCTGAGGACACTTCTATGACCCATGCCCGACGCTAGTCTAACTCGTTCACGATCGCGGATCAGTACTTGAAAACCCGACGGGGTTAGTTTGGCTACCGTCACGTGGAAACTATTGGACCCAAGATCAACTGCTGCGACCAAGCGTTCATCCGGCCAACGTTGTAAATCAGGCACTTTCTAGTTTCTTGATGTAATTGTAGGTACTTATTTGGGCCCTTAGCTTCCGCCGATTACCACGACTAATATATTGATTAGATTGATTTTGATCAATTAATCGAGCCTTCATATTATCGAGAAACTGTAATGCGATTAAATCGCAAATAATTTTTTTAAGAGCGGGATCGTAAATTGGCACCGTAACCTCAACTCGATTATCAATATTTCTCGTCATCCAATCTGCCGAACTAATAAAAACATTGGGTTGACCGTCGTTGTGAAAAATCATGACTCTCGGATGCTCCAAGAATTGATCCACAACGCTTATAACCCTAATCCTGTCACTAACTCCCGGCACTCCGGGTACCAGGGAGCACATGCCTCTGACGCAAGCATCGATCTGGACACCAGATCTATTGGCTTCATAGAGTCTGGCTATTAACTCGTCGTCAGCCAAATTATTGAGCTTAAGGATAATTTTTGCCCTCTTACCAGACTCGGCTAATGCAATTTCTCGATCAATCTGTTCACAAATTTTCGCTCGTTGTGTCACCGGGCTCACCCATAAGTGATCAAACTTAAAGCTCCGATAAGGCGAATTACAGAACGCAAATACTTGTCTAACTTCAGCGGTGATTTCAGGACGAGATGTTAATAAACTAAAATCTGTGTACGTTTGTGCGGTATTTTCATGAAAATTTCCTGTGCCAATGTGAGCGTATCTAACTCGTTGACCGTTTTCTCTGCGGGTTATCAAGAACAGCTTCGAGTGCACTTTGAGATTAGTGATACCAAAGGTGACAAGCACTCCAGCGTCGGTGAGTACTTTAGACCAACGAATATTTGCCTCTTCGTCAAATCTAGCCTGAAGCTCAACGACTACACTCACCTCTTTACCATTAGAAACCGCATCCATTAGGGCTTTAATAACTAATGACGAACTCGCGACTCGATATAGGGTTATTCTGATCGATTCTACTGCTGGATCTTGCGCAGCCTGGCGCAACCACTCTGTAAGGTGATAAAAATCGTGGTAAGGGTAATGGAGTAAGATATCTCGGTCTTTTAGAACAGAAAAGTAATTCCGCTGGCCATCAAGAGCCTTAACTGAGACCGGTAAAAGCTCGCGATTTTGAAGTGAGGTTCGACCTATAGATGGAAATGCCAAAAAATCCTTCATATTGTGATAGCGGCCACCCGGTACAATGGTATCTATGCGTGTAATGCCAAGTTCACGCTTCAACATATCAACAACCCGTTCTGGCATCTCACGATCATGGACTAAGCGCGTTGGCTCAGCTGTCAGGCGTTGCTTGAGTCCCGAGGACAAGCGATCCAAAAGACTTTCGTCAATTTCTCCGGATATGTCATACTCAGCATCGCGAGTTAGTTTCATCGACCACGCTTTGACGCTCTCAAACTTAAAATAGCCCTCGAAAATTTCGGATAGGCCTACCCGAATCGCATCATCCAAAAATACCAAAGGCTTGTTACGTCTCTCAACTGGTAATTGGATAAATCGTGAATGATGGTCAGTAGGAACTTCTATAAGGGCGTAGCTGTACCCATCAGCTCTCTCTAATTCAGCCACCAAATAAGTGGCGTCATCGGCTATTACGTCAGTCAAACCGATTCGATTAGATACGTGTATAGGACAAATGAATTTACGAATTTTAGAATGGAAATAACGTCTAAGCCACTCCCGGTGCCGTTCGGTCAGTCGCTCTTCAGTTTCTAGGAAAATATTATGCTGGGCGAGGGCTTTAACAACATCCAAATACGCTAATTCGAACTCTGCATTCAATTCCACAGTGCGTTCTTGTATTTGTTTGAGTAGTTCTCGCGTTTTAGGCTCCAGACCAACCTCCCTATTTAAAAGAATCCTTCGGCGCACGTCCGAGACTCTTACGCGATAAAATTCATCTAGATTATTCGAGAAAATGCCGAGAAAACGAGCTCGTTCGATAACCGGGTTTGTTTTATCCATCGCCTCCTGAAGGACACGGTGGTTAAATGATAACCAGCTCAGTTCTTTATCAAATATTTGGGAATTTTGCACAAAGATCTCTGTCCGATGCTAAAAATCTGGATATTAATCGATTTACATTACAAAATTGTAACCCTTGTGGTGTAAACGGTATTTATGAAGACGTCCAGATCGACTACCACAATCGAGATCATATCCCTCCTTTTGTTAACACTGATACTAGGAGGAATCAGCAAAAGTTTTACAGAAGCTGGGTTAATTGTCACTAGTGGCTACCTCATGATCACGCTGTGGAGAAGAAATCGTTTTTGTGGTTGGCTCGAGGGTCGCCTAGGAAGCGAGGCTTTGCTTCACTCTGATCTATGGACTGATGTCATAAAACGCATTCAAATTGAACGCGCCGAAGCGAAAAAAAATACGGCCAAGGTTACCCGCGAGCTAGAAGATCTGAAAATCGCTTTGAGCAGTTTGAATGTGGGCATCCTGCTGACGAACGAGGCCTGGATCCTAGTCTGGTGGAATCGAATCGGAGGTGATTTACTGAGCTTGCGAGATCCCGACGATCGGAATTCATACTTGTTTAATTTATTAAGGACGCCTGCACTTAAGAATCACGCCACACAGGGAAATTTGAGTGACGCCCTCATAATCGAGAACCATTCGGAACATAATACTTCACTCGAATTATTTTTTTGTAAAATACCATCTGCCGGACATATCATTCTGGTTCGCGATATCACCCTTATACAAAAATTGGATGAGATGCGATCCGATTTTATCGCCAATGTTTCACACGAGCTTAAAACACCATTGACGGTTATTAACGGTTACCTAGAAACGTTGATCGATAACGAACTGGTTGACGGTGTTGCTAAAAAAGCGGTTCATAATGCTGCCAATGAGGGCTCCCGGATGAGCAATATCATCCAAGACCTGATCACGCTGTCCCAGCTCGAAACGTCGCAAGTACCGGGCACAACTAGCCTAAATGTGGCACAGCTACTAAAGGCGGTCAGTGGACAGGCAGAACTATTAAAGGAAAATTTAAGGAAAACAAATACAACTATAGAACTTAACGTCACCGAAAGCTGGATCATCGAAGGTAACGAGAACGAAATATTCTCGTTGTTTGCGAACTTGTTGAGTAATTCCATACGGTACTGCCCGGATGGAGCGACAATTAAATTAGATATCGAAACCAGCGATGGTTCTGTCGCTCTGTGCGTCAGAGACGATGGCCCTGGCATCTCCGAATCAAACATAAGCCGGTTAACTGAACGCTTTTATCGGGTGGACAAGAGCCATTCATCATTGAGTGGAGGAACAGGATTGGGACTGGCAATTGCCAAACACATTATGAATAGACACGACGGAACGTTAAGAATAACGTCCGAGGTTGGTCGCGGAACTTGCGTGATTTGTTTATTCCCCAGAGCAAAGCTCGTGCAATCGCCTACTTAAAGCTATTTTCATTTATCCCTGGGTGCCTCACATCCACGCCTTGGACCAAATAAATCACATATTCAGCAATGTTAGTGGCATGGTCACCGACACGCTCCAACGATCTCGCAATCCAGACAACATTCAAGATGTCGCCAATAGACTGAGGATCTTCCATAACGAAAGTCGCAAGTGATCTGAGCGCTGACTGATAGTCTTTATCTACTTGACGTTCACGAACAAAAATATCCCTTGCCAGATCGAGGTCAAGACGAGCGAAGGCAGTCAACGCCTGGGAAAGCATCTTGGAGACCTCGATCGATATTCGCAATATCTCAGCTATACCCGCACCTTCAGAGCTGCTTAATGTCTCCAGACTAAGCCTCCCAACCTTTTCAACCTCGTCTCCAGCCCTCTCGAGATCCACAACGATTTTCGATACCGCAAGTATCAGACGCAAATCAGACGCTGTCGGCTGACGCCGAACGATTAATGACTGCACTTGTTCGTCTAACCCTATCTCAGCCGCATTAATCCTCTGTTCAGTCTCTGCAATCGACTTTAGATGATTAGAATCCATCTCACTAAAATAGGCTACAGCGGAGTTTAGTTGATCTTCAACCATCCCACCCATTTCCAAGAGAGAACGACGGAGTTCGTCAAGCTCCTCATTAAATTCACTCGAGATATGTCTAAGAAAGTCACTATTAATATCTTTCATTGCCTATCCGAATCTTCCAGTAATATAATCCTGCGTCAACTCATGTTGGGGGTTAGTGAATAGCTGTTTCGTTTCGCCGACCTCAATTAAGTGCCCCAAGTGAAAATATGCCGTCCGGTCTGAGACGCGCGCGGCCTGCTGCATCGAGTGAGTTACCATCACAATGGTGTATTGTTCACGTAATTCATAGATCAATTCCTCGATCTTCGCTGTTGCGATCGGATCCAGCGCCGAACAGGGCTCATCCATCAAGATAACTTCCGGACTCACAGCAATGGCGCGTGCAATACATAAACGCTGTTGCTGGCCGCCTGACAAACCTGTCCCAGCCTGATCTAAGCGGTCCCTCACTTCATCCCAAAGCCCAGCTCACCGCAAAGATGATTCAACTATCTGGTCTAACTCAACTTTGCTTCCAGCGAGCCCGTGTATGCGAGGACCGTAACCTACGTTATCGAAAATCGACTTTGGGAATGGATTGGGCTTCTGAAAAACCATGCCAACACGGGCACGTAATGCCACAACATCAAGCGCTGGGTCCGAAATGTTGTCTCCATCAATACAAATATCGCCCTCAACACGGCAGGTCTCAATTGTATCATTCATCCGATTCAGACAACGCAAAAATGTGGACTTGCCGCAGCCAGACGGGCCAATGAATGAAATAACTTCACCAGCACCGATGTCCAGCGTGAGATCGCAGATTGCGTGCTTTTCGGCATAGAAAACATCGACGTGACGAGACGTCATTCGAGGATCTTGAACATAAACATTTCCGACCGTTTGTTCTGGAATCACCCGGTCTTCCATCTTCGCACCCTTCGCACCCTTCGCACCCTTCGCA
>MDTB01146452.1_pt1 | contig 10239 bp, 9 predicted proteins | sample 811161 | NCBI WGS metagenome assembly MDTB01 (sample SAMN05326650, study PRJNA326480) | marine metagenome | isolation source: seawater | place: Mediterranean Sea | collected 2009
TCTAATAAATGCATCTGTATCAATATTTGTAGTTTTTGTTGCAGTAATTATATTAGTTTTTTTTGGAACTCTAATTGGATTAATCCCTGCAAATAGAGCAACTAGCATTAAGCCTATAGATGCATTAAGAGAAGAATAATATTAATTTTAAATTTTAAATATGAAAAATTGGATTAAATACATAGCTATAATTTTGGTGGTATTTTTATTACTATTTGTACTAAAATATTTTAACGATTCAAATTCAGCTTCAATTATTGATTATAAAACTGAACAACCTTTTTATACTTCAATTGTAAAAGAGGTAGTAGCTACGGGCAAATTAAACCCAGAAGATGAAATCGAATTGAAACCACAGGTAAGTGGTATCATAGATAAAATTTTTGTAGAGGAGGGTGATATTGTAATGAGGGGAGACTTGATAGCAAGTATTAGGGTGGTTCCTAATGAACAAGCATTATTAAGTGCAACCAGTAGAATTAACTCATCAAAATTATCATATGATAATGCAAAAAAACTTTTTGATAGAAGCGAAAAATTATATGAAAAGGGAGTAATTTCCAAACAGGATTTTGAAAATAGCCAGTTGTCAATGGAACAAAATATGGAATCCTTGAGGCAAGCCGAAAATGATTTTAAGATTATAAAAAAAGGAACTCTGACAGGTGGAGCATCAGCAAACACTAATGTTTTAGCGCAAATTTCTGGTACTATATTAGAAATACCTGTTCGTGAAGGGGATCAGGTGATTGAAAGTAATAATTTCAATGCAGGAATTACAATTGCCACAGTTGCAGATATGACTAAAATGATCTTTGAAGGACAAGTTGATGAAACTGAGGTTTCTAAACTTTCAGAGGGATCTGAAATTAAGGTTATATTGGGTGCACTTGAAAAGGATGAATTCGAAGCTAAGTTGACATTTGTTGCTCCAAAGGGTATTGAATTAGGAGGTGCTGTTCAATTTAAAATTAAAGCTGATGTTAATATTCCTGAGAGTGTGAATGTCAGAGCAGGATACAGTGCAAATGCAATCATGTCAATTGGTCAAAAAGAGAATATTTTATGTATCAACGAATCCTTATTGCAGTTTAATAGAATCACAGACAAACCTTTCATTGAAATACTAAACAAAAATGGTTCATTCATTACAAAAGAAGTTGAAGTTGGAATTTCTGACGGAATTAATGTCGAAATTTTAAAAGGGGTAAAAAAAGGAGATAAAATTAAAGTATGGAATTCTGTTAAGGATGAAGATGAAGATGAAGTTAGAAGAAGACAAGATGAAAATTCCAGAGAATTAGAGGATTAATATTATTTGGTAAATATGAAAAAAATTAAAATTTTAAAGTTTTGTATGCTAATAGCTAGTATTTCATTTGCACAAGACAAAATATGGACCCTAGAGCAATGTGTTGATCATGCACTGGAGAATAATATAACAATTCTTCAGGCTGAAAATAGTGTGCTTTCATCTGAACAAGATATCATAAGTGCTAAAGGAAATTTTTTGCCGGCTCTAACTTCTAATATTAGTGGTGGTGCCAATTTAGGAAATATTGAAGTCTTTCCTGGAGAATTTAGAGATAGAGAATTTTATTCTACATCTGTTGGAATTGGTTTTTCCCAAAGTGTCTTTAATGGATTTAGAAATATTAATTTATTAAATCAAAGCAAACTAAGCTTAGAAAGAAATCAATTTGAATTGGAAAGGTTTAAGGACGACATATCACTTAATGTTGCAAACACTTATTTAAATGTACTATTTAACAAAGAAAATTTAGAATTAGCTAAGCTTCAAGTTGAATTTTCAGAATTTCAAGTTGATCAGGTGAAAACATTGGTTGAGGCAGGATCTGAACCAAATTCTACATTAATTGAAACTAAGGCAACTTACAGTAGAGATATTCAAAATTTAACTATTGCTGAAAGTAACCATGATCTAGCGTTGTTGACGTTAGCACAATTATTACAATTACCTTATGAAAATTTTGATGTGGAAGTAATAGAAATTGACACTCCTTCTGCAAATCTAATGTATAATGATATTGCACCTATATTAAATTATGCTATGGAAAATCGTAATGAAATTAAAGTTGCTGAAAGAGACATTGAATTAGCAAAATTAGGGACTAAGATTTCTAAAAGTGCATATTTACCTAATGTATCTATGGGATATGGATTTAATGCATCTGCTAACTTTTCAAACTTGACAGTAGATGATGAATTGCTTGATCAGTTAAATGGCAATAAAGGGCATTCAATTAACATGAATATTTCAATTCCAATTTTTAATAGAAATCAAACAAAAGCTCAGATTAAAAAATCAAAAATTCAAGAAGAAACTACCAATTTAGCTTTAGAACAGGCAAAAATCAATTTAGAATCAACAATTCAAAGAGCATTTACAGATGCACTTGCTGCATTAAAATCTTATGAAGCTGCACAACTATCATTACAATCACAGGAGGTTGCTTTTCAAAATTCACAAGAAAGATTTATAATTGGAGCCTTAAATTCATTTGATTTGGAACAATCCAGATTACGAATGATAAATGCCAGATCTTCATTAATTAATTCCAAATATGATTTCATATTTAAAACAAAAGTATTAGATTTCTACCTCGGCAAAAGATAAATTTCGTGTCATTAATTTTAAATATTGAAACATCAACTACTAACTGCTCGGTTTCTATTTCTGAGGATGAGGAAATAATTGAATCGCAGGAAAAAGATTTTGAGTACTATTCACACTCTGAAGTTTTACATGTTTATATTAATGAACTATTTAGGAAATCAGATTTGAAAATTGGTGATATTTCAGCTGTTTCAATATCCCAAGGTCCTGGCTCATACACGGGTTTGAGAATCGGATCTGCAACGGCTAAAGGAATTTGTTTTGCTTTGAAAATACCGTTAATTGCTATCGATACAATGCATATTTTGGCAAAAAAAATAAAATTAAAAAAGGGATATATTATTCCAAACTTAGATGCAGGAAGAAATGAAATTTATTTTTCTGTTTTTGATTATAATTACCAAAAAATTCAACCTACAAATTTTAAAGAATTAAAAATAAAATCTTTTGAAAAGTATCTTAATTCTGAATTAGTTCATTTTGTTGGCAACGCAAATAACAAGCTAAAATTTTTTTTAAATTCTAAAAATGCCGTTTTTTCAAAAAAGGAATTACCATCTTCGTTAGAAATGGCTTGTATATCTTTTGAAAAATTTTCAAGAAATGAGTTTATAGATATTGAGCATTTTGAACCAAACTATTTAAAAAACTTTATTAAGAAATAAATAAAATTATCCGTTTATTGCTTCAACTTTATCAACTTTATTTGACATCATCTCTTTAAGGATATTTTCGATTCCATTCTTGAGAGTAATCGTTGAAGATGGGCAACCACTACAAGCTCCCTGTAAAATTACTTTAACAATTTTTTCTTTGGGGTCATAGGAGTCAAATACAATATTTCCACCATCAGATGAAACTGCAGGTTTAATATATTCATCCAAAATTGATATAATTTGTTCTGAAATTTGATCATTTTTAGAAACTTTTTGAGGTTTTGATTTCTTATGTTCTAGCTTATTTTTTGAAAGAAAATCAATTATGAAGCTTCTTAATTGAGCTGTGATTTCACTCCATTCACTAATTTCATATTTTGTAATTGAAACATAGTTTCGATCAATATAAATACTTTTTACAAATGGAAATTTTAATAATTCTTTTGCAAATTTCATATCTGATGCCTCATCAATATTATTAAATTCAACACTAGAATCAATTAAAATTTTATTTGATACAAACTTCATCACTGACGGGTTCGGAGTACTTTCAGAATATATTGAAATAGGATTTATAATATTTTTTTCAGCTTTATCAATTACTTTTAGACCACTATTTAAATAATTTTCAATTTTTACTTTAACCTCCTCTTCAACAACATCCCATTCAACTATATTATATCTTTCAATAGAAATAAATGACGGAGTTATATATACTTTTTTTACAAATGGAAAATAAAAAAGTTCTTGTGCTAATTTTGAGTTTTTTGCTTCATCAATATTAGAATATTCATAGTTCTTGTGATTAGTTATAAAACTGTTTATTTCAAATTTATTAATAAATTTATTTGCTGTTTTTTCAATTTTTACATTGTATTTCATTCTGATAAAGCTTGAAACAAAAATAATAAATATTAGTCTTTAAGGAAATATTAATCACTTTATGTCTATTAAAATTTATATATTTGGTCGTGCTGGATAATATCAGTTGTAAATAATAGTTTTATTTTACATTATGAGATATAAAATATCAATCTTGTTTCTCTCAATTATTGTTTTTTTTAGCAATAAATCTTTTTCGCAAGAGGGTCTGCCAATATATTCTGATTATTTGACCGATAATTATTATTTATTATTTCCTTCAATGGCAGGTGCCGCAAGTTGCTCAAAAATCAGGTTTACTGCAAGACAACAATGGGTTGATACAGATAAAGCACCAAATTTACAGACAATAAGTTATAACGGAAGATTAGGAGATTCTAGATCTGCACTTGGAGCTATTGCTTATAATGATCAAAATGGGTATCATTCACAATCAGGCGGCTATTTAACATACGCTCATCACATTATGTTTTCTAGAAGTGAATTGGACCTTGATATGCTTTCCTTTGGAATTAGTGCTGGATTAATTCAATATAAGCTAGATGAATCTTCTTTCCTCTCTGCTGGTTTTGATCCACTTATCTCTGGAGTTGAGCAAAGTGCAACAAATTTTAATATTGATTTTGGTTTTTCATACCAGTATCTTGATTTCTATGCTCATGCTTCCATAAAAAATCTATTAAAAAATGATGGTATTAATTTTAATGAGCAAGGTTTAAGCTACAATAATTTAAGAACTTATATTATATCCTCTGGATATTTATTTTCGAATAACCTAGACACTTGGAATTTTGAACCATCTTTAATGTTTGTACACAAAGATGCAACCAAAGAAACCTTCGCAGATTTAAATTTTAAAGTTTATAAAGAGTTTAATTTTGGAAGGATTTGGGGTGGAATTTCATATAGAACATCATTTGACGGTGTTGATTACGTTAATAATGCCAATCAGTTGACCAATCAAAAACTTCAATATTTAACCCCTTTGCTAGGTATGAAATTCAACAGTTTTGTATTTGCTTACACATATTCCTACCAATCAAATTCTGTAGTTTTTGATAATGGTGGTTACCACCAATTAACTTTGGGATTTGATCTAGGATGTAGGAAAGACAGAATGGAATGTAAATGCCCTTGGATTAAGTAAAGAGTTAGAATTCTTTTCTTTCAATTTTAAATATTTCATCCATAAAATCTCTTGAAATTTTTTTAGAATTATAAAACAATATGACACTTCCTTGTTTAGTATTATCACAGTTTAAGTTAAACTCATTTAATATTTTCTTAGTTTGATTTACCACTGGCATAATAGAATCAACTATTTTAATTTTACTACCAATAATTTTCTTTATTTCATCCTTTAAAAAGTTATAATGCGTACAGCCTAAAACAAGATGATCAATATTTTTTTTTATCATAGGAAATAAATATTGATTTAATTTTTGTTTAAAAAATATTGATTTTACTTGAACGCCTTTTTCTAAACTTTCTACCAAACCAAATCCAGGTTGCTCATAAATTTTAATTTTTTCTTTATTATTAAAATACTGTGTTTTTAAAAAAATATCACTACTCAATGTTTTTTCAGTTGCTAACACACCTATTTTTTTTGTCTTCGTTTTTAAAATTGCAGGTTTTATGCCTGGTTCAATTCCGATAATTGGACAATTAAAAATTTTTCTTAATGATTCAATTGAATTTGTGGTTGAAGTATTGCAAGCAACAACTATGATTTTACAATCTAGTTTTATTAATTCTTCGCAGTTCTTGATACTTAGCTCCGTGATAATTTTTTTTGACTTATTTCCATAAGGGCAATTTTTATTGTCTGCTAGATAAATAAATTCTTCATTATTTAGCTCTTTGAATAGTTCATTTAGAATTGAAATACCACCCATCCCTGAATCAAAAATACCTATAGGTCTATTATCCATGAGTAAAAAAAAAGCTGTCTATTGACAGCTTTCTAATTTTATTGACAATTATATTAAAAATTTAGTTTTTTCTTGACTTCTTCCATTAAATCCTTTCCGCTAGCAACAATTAAACCTTGTCCTTGAGTTGAATCTAAAACATAATCAAATCCAAGATCAGCAGCTACCTGGTTAATTGCCTCTTGTGCCTTTTCAGTAATTGGCTTTAGAAGATCAAATTCTTTTTTTTGTAATTCTTGTTGAGCTTGAGCCTGATATTGTCTGATACTTTGCTCCATTCCTTGAACTTCCTGTAATCTTTTGGCATTCTCTTCTTCAGATTGCGTTGCAGCTTCAGAGTCATATTGTTTTACTTTACTTTGAAGTTCAGATGCCATTGTTTGAATATCTGTTTCGTAGGTTTTGGCAAGTTTTTCAAGTTCAGTTTTAGCATCATTCATTTCTGGCATTGCAGCTACTAATTCAGTAGTATTTATGTGAGCAATATTTGATTGAGCTGATATATTCAAGCACACAAAACCTAATATCAGGGTTAGAAAGATTTTATTAATATTATTCATAATTTTTAATTTTGTTAATGTCTTGGCAAATGTACTAATCTTTTCCTTTTTTATTAGCACTATTTTTTTGTTTTCTTTGCTCTAATAATTCTTTAACAGAAAGCTTTCTATTAGAGTTGTCTTTTTCTTGTACTTTATTTTTATCCCTAATATTGAATTTTGGACTTTCATCTTTATTTTTTTGAATTTCTTGACTTTTTTGCAGATCAAATTCTTTTTTTTCTCTTCTTGAATCCAATTTTTTTCTATTATTAGATCTTGATATAGTCTGAATTATCTGGTCGCTTATATCGTACCTTTTGTCTGAGTAGAGCATTACTAAGTCTGAGGATTTATCAAAAATGAAATCATAACTTTTAGATTTGGCAATTTCTCTTATCGCATTAAAAATCTGATCTTGAATTGGTTGTATTAATTGTGTTTTTTGAATAATCAGATCTCCATTAGGACCAAATTTCTTTTGTTGAAATTCTTCTAAATCATTCTCCTCAATTATAATTTCTTGCTCCATTTCTTCTATTAATTCTTTAGTTAGAAGTATTCTTTCAGCAGTTAATGCTTCTTTCATTCTTAAAATTTCTCTTTTTCTCTTTTGAATTTCTGAATTCCATCTTTGTGCTTGGCTCTCAAGTCTTTCAGAAACTTCAGAGTATTCAGCTAAATTTTCAAGAATGTACTCGGTGTCTATATATCCAATTTTTACTCCTTTCTGAGAAAAGATAGTATTTGTGGTTAAAAAACATAAAATTATAATCAATAATTTTCTCATATTTTTCTAACGTTTGTTGTTGTAATTTATTTTATTTAAAAATTTTGACCAAATATAAAATGTGTTTCCCATCCATGTTTTGTTGATTGGCCGGGAATAGGGTCAAAACCATGACCAAAATCAATACCTAACAAGCCAAATTGCGGCATGAAAAGTCTAATTCCTACGCCAGCTGATCTGTTTAGTAAAAAGGGGTTGAAATCTCTAAAGCTATTATATGAAGCACCCCCCTCAATAAATGATAAAGCAAAAATTTTAGCCTGCTCGCCTAAGCTGATAGGATATCTGAGTTCTAGAGAATATTTATTGAAAATAGATCCTCCATCCTGAGTAGAAAGAGATGAGTTTGGATATCCTCTAAGTGGTACATTTTCTCTTCCGTCTAAATTATACATTCCCATTCCATCTCCACCTAAGAAAAATCTTTCAAAAGGAATTATTCCTCTATCATTGTTGTATGCGCCAAGAAATCCAAAATCAAAGGATGGTCTCAAAACAAGCTTTTCTGTAAGTGCCGTAAACCACTCCCCTTTAAATTTTATTTTATAAAATTCAAGCCATCTATATCTTTCTTGATCAATTTCAGCAATTCTATCGGTCGCATCAGAATTAGTTGGATCTCCTGAAAGTATTTCAACCAAACTTGACCTCTCTTCTTTTAATGCATTATAATCTACATTATTAAATGCTGAATATGGAAGTGTCAACTTTGCTGAAATACTAAAGTTAGAACCGCCAGTAGGGTAAATTGGATCGGTATATGTATTATTTCTGCTCAATGCAATTGTATAGGATAAATTGCTTGAAGAACCATTACCAAATGTAAATAGACCAGTTCTGTAGTCATTCAAGTCGTAATACTGAAATCCTATATATTGAGAAAGGGTAAAATAATCGTCAGGTACAGTTAGTCTTTTTGCAATTCCGATTGAAAGTCCTGAAATATTAAAATATCTTGATTTATCAGCTGTATAGCTGTAGGGATTAAACATGAATTGCTTAGTTTGAGATAATTGAACAGAAAATTGAACTGGTTTTTTACCTCCAAGCCAAGGTTCAGTAAAGTTAAAGCTATTTACAGTGTAGAATCTACTTGCCTGTAATCTGAGTGCTAATCTTTGTCCGTCACCCATTGGAACAGGTTTATATGCTTCCTTTTTAAAGATATCTTTCACAGAAAAATTGTTAAAAGAAAAACCTAGAGTTCCAATAAAACCACCACCGCCATAACCACCTTGTAATTCAATGGTACTCGAACCTGTTTCAACTAGTGAATACTCCAAATCAACAGTACCAGTAGTAGGATTAATGTTTTTAAAATCAGGCGTAATAAGTTGAGGGTCAAAAAACCCCAATTGGCCAAGTTCTCTTAAGGATCTAAATACATTAGCCTTACTATATAGCTGACCCGGTCGAGTTCTTATTTCTCTATAAATTACATGGTCATTTGTTTTATTATTTCCAACAACAGTAATTTTGTTAAAGTATGCCGGTTTACCTTCGTTTATTCTGATTTCTAAGTCTATTTCATTTCCATCAGCATTAACTTCAACAGGTGTAACAGATGAAAATAAATATCCATTGTTTTGATATAAATTACTTAAATCGTTGGCATCGGGGTCGGATCTATCTGCAATTCTCTTTTCAAGCTCAACTCCATTATAAGTGTCACCTTCTTTAATCTTGAGAATTTGATTGAGTTGTTGGTCAGTATAAATTGTGTTACCCAAATATTCAATTTTTCCAAATGAATACTTTTCACCTTCAATCAAGGAAATTTCAACATTTATTTCTTTTTTGTTTTCATCATATATTGAATCTGAAATTATTCTAGCATCGCGATAACCTCTTTCCTTGTATTTGTCAATGACACTAGAAAGGTCTTCTTTAAAGTCTTCAGGAATATATTTTGATCTCTTATAAACTCTATAGAATTTTTTTCTCTTAGTATTTTTCATTGACTTTTCGATCATTCTAGAACTTAATTTTTCATTTCCCAAGATGTTTATTTTTTTTATCTTAATTTTTGGGCCTTTATCAATATTAATGGTCATATTTACTTTTGCCTTACCGGTAGAGTCGGCATATTCTTCTGACAAAATATGCACCTTTGCTTTTAAAAACCCCTTTTCATTATATTTATTTTCAAGGTAATTTTTTGTTGTCGTAATTAAGTTCTCTGTGACTTTTACTCCAATTTGTAGTTTATTTTCCTTAATAACTTCTTCAATTTTTCTCTTTTTGATTCCGTTGATCTCCAATTTTTTTAATTCAGCCAAGTCAAATAATTCAATTTCTAGGTCAATTATATTATTAGAGATGTTTTTCTTGTAAATATTTACCGAGCTAAACAAGTTTGATCCCCAAAGTTTTTTAATAGCATTACTCAATTTTTCACCAGGTACTGAGATGGTTTCACCTTTTTCAAGGCCAGAATATGTAATAATGGTCAATGGACTAAAAGATGTGTTTCCAGAAACAATAATTTCTCCAACTTCATATTTATCAATAATACTTTGTGACTGAATTTTATATCCGAAAAAGAGAAAAAATAATATTAAATAGAATCTATATATTTTCATGTTGATTTTACTTAATTATTGATTTGTTCACTGATTTTTCCAAATCTTCTTTCTCTGCTTTGGTAGTTAATAATTGCCTTGTAAAGGTCTTTTTTCTTGAAATCTGGCCATAGTTTTTTTGAAAAATATAGTTCTGAATATGCTATTTGCCATAATAAAAAATTACTTATTCTTTTTTCACCACTTGTTCTGATTAATAAATCTACATCTGGTAAAAA
>MDTB01183464.1_pt1 | contig 10239 bp, 9 predicted proteins | sample 811161 | NCBI WGS metagenome assembly MDTB01 (sample SAMN05326650, study PRJNA326480) | marine metagenome | isolation source: seawater | place: Mediterranean Sea | collected 2009
ACTAAAATATTAATTGATATCATTTTTACATTAACAAAGAGAAAAAGCCCGTAAGAAATTGCGGGCTTTTTTTATAATTGAAATAATTGACATGGTTTTTTTTAAAGTATAGTGTTCAATAAATGAACACAATTATAACCATTTTTATCTCTTAGAAAATCTACTCAAGTAAAAAAATGGTCAGAAAAAAAATATTAATTACAGGCGGTGTAGGGATGATAGGTAAAGCACTGATTAAAACACTGTCTAATAAATATAATTTGATAGTATTAGATACAAAAGGCCAAATAGATAGAAATAAAAAATTTCTTAAAAAACGTAGAAATGAAAACTTTAAATATTTTAAAATTAATATTTTAAATAAAAAAAAATTAAATAAATATTTTAAAAAAGTAAATTATGTTATTCACTTAGCAGCGATGCTTGGAGTAAAAAATACAGAAGATAATCAAAAGAAATGTTGGAAAATAAATTTTGAAGGCACCAGGAATGTTTTAGAAGCTAGCTTAATTCATAAAGCTGAAAAATTTATTTTCTCATCTTCATCTGAAGTTTACGGTGAACAAAAATCAAAAAAAAAAATAATTGAAACAAGTCCACTTCTAGGATCTAATGTTTATGCAAAATCTAAAATTGAGTCAGAAAAGTTAATTATGGATCAATTATTTAATAAAAAAACTAAATTTACAATATTAAGGCTATTTAATACTTATGGTGAAAATCAAGTGGCTCAATTTTTTATTCCAAAACTTTGTTATTCTGTAAAATATAATAAAAAATTCATAATAAATGGCAACGGTAGTCAAGTGAGAAGTTACGCATTTTGTGATGACATTGCAGAAGGAATCAAATGTTGTCTTTTAAAAAAAAAATCAAGTAATAAAATTTATAATTTGGGTAATTCAAAACAAGTTTTTTCTTTAAAAAAAGTGGCACAAAAAATTTCGAAAATTAATAAAAAAAAAGTAAATATTGTATTCTCCAGAAACTTCAAAAAAGGAGATAGAAAAAAAGAAAGAGAGATATATCAAAGAGTTTGTGATATCAAAAAAATTAAAAAAGAACTTAATTATGATCCCAAAATTAATCTTTCTGATGGTTTAACAAAGGTATTAGAACAAAAAAAAATATATAAAAATTGGCCCACATGAATACTGCAAAAATAAAAAGAACTCATGACAACTTATATCTAAAAGAAAATAGATATAAAAAGCCTAAAGAAATTTTTAAGTTAGTTTTAAAATTAATAAAAAAAAATAAAGATTTTAAAAAAAATTTAACTATAGGAGACTACGGTTGTGCAAATGGGGAGTCGACCTATTTTTTTAAAAAAAACTTTAAAACAGCAGAAATAATCGGATATGATATTTTGCGACCTTTGATTTACAAAGCAAGAAAAGAGGTTAAAAATGTTAAATTTGTTTGTGGTTCAGTATTAAGTAGAAAATTGTCAAAACTTAACTCAAATGATATTTCAATTTGTATTGGTGTCCTAAGTATATTTGACTCATTTGAATTATTTTTTAATAATTTGATACATTGGACTAAGCCAAGAGGAAGAATTTATGTACATTCTTTTTTTAATGCTTATCCTTTTGATATTAATATTAAGTACTCAAGTTCAAAAAATTGGGTTTATAAAAAACCTAAATATTGGGAATCTGGTTATAATATTTTTTCAACAAAAACTATTTCAAAATTTTTAAAAAATAAAAAAGAGGTTAAAAGTTTTAAGTTCCATAAATTTACAATGAAAAAAAAGATTAACCAAAATCCAAAAGATTATCTTAGGGCTTGGACAGTAGGTGCTGGTAAAAAGAAGACGATAGTCAATGGATTGAATATTATTCAAACTTTTTATTTTATAGAAATTATCTTAAATAAATAATTATGAAAAAAAATTTATAAGATGTTTAAAATTGGAAACAAAATAATCAATCAGCTAAACAAACCTTATATTATTGCCGAGGCATGCATTAATCATGAGGGTAATATTGAAAAAGCTAAAATAATGATAGTAAAAGCGGCAAAGGCTGGCGCCTCAGCTATAAAATTTCAAATGCATGTCCTTGAGGATGAGATGTTAAAAATTACTCCTAAATCTAAGAATTTTGATGAAAGTTTATATGAAACTTTAGATCGCACCAACTTTAATATTAAGCAACATATTTATTTAAAAAATTATTGTAAAAAATATAAAATTGATTATTTATGTACACCTTTTTCAAGAAAGTCAGCGGATATTTTGTACGAAGAAGTTAAAGTTAATGTTTTTAAGGTAGGTTCTGGAGAACTAACAAATTTACCTTTGCAGATACATATTGCAAAAAAGAAACTTCCTACAATAATTTCTACGGGAATGTCTACAATGAAAGAAGTAGAAGAAACATTTAAAGAAGTATTTAAAATAAATAAAAAAATAGCCTTGACTCAATGCACCTCAATATATCCTTGCCCAGAGAAGTTTTCTGATATTGGAGTGATTAAAGAATATTTAAAAAAATTCAAAATTCCTATAGGATTATCTGATCATACTAATTCAATATATACTTCACTTGGTGCAGTAGCTTTGGGTGCTCGTATTATAGAAAAACATTTTACTTTAAATAAAAAAGCAAAAGGTCCAGATCATGCCTCATCTATAGAACCACATGAATTAGAACAATTGGTTGTTGGTGCTAACATTATTTTTAATGCAAGAGGAGAAAAGAAAAAAATACATAAAAAAGAGCTAGAGATTATAAGCTGGGCAAGAGAAAGCGTTGTGACTACTGCAAAGATTAAAAAAGGTGAGATTTTTTCTGAAAAAAATATTTCAGTTAAAAGGCCTGCACCCAAAGGCAAAGTTATACCAGCTAAAGTTTTTAAAAAAATATTGGGAAAAAAATCAAAAAAAGATTTAGAAAAAAATAAGCAATTAAAATGGACAGACATAAATTAAACCATATTTTATTTGTCTTTGACTCTAGGGCAACATTTTCGTATTCAAATAATGTCCTACAAAAAATTATAAAAGATAAAAAACTAAAATATTCAACTTTGATAACAGGTAATTATCTAGATAAGAAATTAGGAGTAGGTTTGAATGTTTTTAGGAAAAATAATATTAAAGTTACAAATAAAGCAAAATTTTTAAGCTCTACATCTAAAAAAAATTCATGGCCTATAAATTTGGGTAGAGCTATAGTTGAATATTCAAAACAAATATCAAAAATTAAACCAGATTTAATTATTCTTACAGGAGATCGAATAGAAACTTTAGCAGCATGCGTTACAGCAACATATTTAAATATACCTATTGCTCACATTCAAGCAGGTGATAAATCAGGACATGTTGATGATATTGCGCGAGCCGCTATTGCCAAAATGGCTCATATACATTTCGCATCTTGTACAGATTCTGCAAAAAGACTAAAAAAATGGGGCGAACAAAATAATAGAATATTTAATGTTGGAGCCCCACAACTAGATGATATTTCAAAATTCTTAAAAAAAAAAAGAATACCTCAAAAAAAAAAGAGTATAATTATTATTTTTCATCCAGTATTGGATGAAATCTCTGAATATAAAAAAAATATAACAAATTTATTTAAATCGATTTTAAAATTTGATTACAACTACCGATGGATATATCCCAATAACGATTTTGGTTATAAAATTTTAATTAAATTTTTCAGGTCATATAACGCTAGAAAAAAAGTACAAATTATTAAAAACTTAGATAGGGATGAATTTTTAGATTTGATGCTTAATTCTGATGCCATGATAGGCAACTCCTCATCTGGAATAATTGAAGCGCCATCTTTTAAATTGCCCGTAATTAATATCGGAAACCGTCAACATATGAGACCACAGGCAAAGAACATAGTAAATTCCAGTTATAATGAAAAAGACATAACTAAAAAAATTAAGCTTATTTTTAATAACAAAAATTTTGTTAAAAAAAATAAAACTACTAATAATTTATATTATAAAAAAAATTCATCAGAACAAATTTTAAAAATTTTAAAAAAATTAAAAAAAAAGGACGAATTATTTAAAAAGATATAAATATCCTTATGAAAAATAAAAAAAAAATTCCTGTATGTGTAATTGGCGCTGGTAGAATTGGTTTGTCCCATGAATTTGATAAAAAAAGAATGAAACCAGCGTCACATGTGGGCATGTGGGCTAGGAATAGAAATTGTGATTTAGTTGCGATTTGTGACAAAAATTTTAGTCAGTACAAGAAAGCAAAAAAAATAAAAAAAAATATAAAGTTTTTTAAAGATCCTAAAAAAATGCTAAACCATATTAGGCCTAAAATAGTATCTATAGCAACATGGAAAGACACTCATTTTAAAATTACCAAGCTATGTATTCATCATGGAGTAAAGGTTATTGTTTTAGAAAAACCTTTGGCAAACAATATTAAACAAGCAAAAGAAATAATTAGTTTAATTAAAAGCAAAAAAGTGAAGATTCTAGTTAATCATAGGAGAAGATTCGATGAAGAAATTATTAAATTAAAAAAGAAATTAGACAAAGGATTAATTGGAGAGATTATCCAAGCATCTTCTTATTATGTTTATGGTTTATTGACAACAGCCACTCATACCATTGATACTTTAAGGTATTTGTTGTCAGGAAAAGCAGGAGAAATTAAAGAGGTTTATGGTTTTAAAAATAACTTTAAAAATTTTGCATCATATGATGACAAAAACTATGACGCAGTTTTAGTTTTTCAAAATGGTCTTAAAGTAACACTTCAATCTCTAGATATCAAAAGTTATGATAATTTTGATTTTTATTTTTATGGAAAAAAAGGAAAAGTTTTAATAACTGATATTGGAAGAACTATATTAAAATATGATATTCAAAAAATCACCAGAACACTCTGGTTTTACGGAGTTAAAGAAAATTTCATCAAAAATTTGTTCATCTAAACCTAGAAAACAATTTTCCAAACTTGCAGAAAATGCCATTGACTGTTTAAATAAAAAAAACGCATTTCCGTTATGTAGTGCCAAAGACAGTTATATTGATATGGAAGTTATTAATAAAATCATTTTAAGCGCTAAAGACAACTCAAGAAAAAAAAAGATTAATATAAAATAAATTAAGATATATTTTTTATGTGTGGAATTGCTGCAATTTTCGGTACGAATGAATCAAAATTACTTGATATTAAATCAATGATTTCATCAATTTCTCATAGAGGTCCAGATAATCAAGGTTTTTTAAATACCGAAAATATTTCTTTGGGTTCATGTAGATTGAGTATTTTTGATTTATCTGAAAACGGCAACATGCCTATGAGCAATAAGACGGGAAGATACAATATAATTTATAATGGTGAAATTTATAATTTTAAAGAATTAAAAAAAAAATACAATATAACTACAAAATCTAATACTGACACAGAAGTCTTGATTGAACTTTTTTCAAAATTAGGAGTTAATTGTTTTAAATTACTTAATGGAATCTTTGCTTTTATAATTTTTGATAATCTAGAAAAAAAAGTTTACTGCGTTCGAGATAGACTGGGCGTTAAGCCTTTATACTATCTTAAAAATAATAATAAATATTATTTTTGTTCTGAAATAAAAGGAATACTTAAAGTTGTAAAAAACGTTCATATTGATTTTGATACTATTAAATTTTATTTAAATACAACTTTTTATGACACTTCAAAAAGTACGTTTTATAAAAATATTTCTCAAGTTGAACAGGCAACTTGTTTAATTTTTGATTTGAAAACTCAAGATATAGTAAATAAAAAATATTGGGATTTAGACGATAAAGAAAACCCACATGAAAACTTTGATTTTCTAGACAAACATTTAAATAATAGTTTTTCTATACAACAAAGAACCGATACTAAAATTGGTTTGAATCTTAGCTCAGGACTAGATTCCAATCTTATGATATCTTACTTAAATCATATTAACGGAGGACAAAAAAAAATATCAGCCAATAGCTATTTTTTTTCTGACCCAGAATTCGATCATAGAAAAGATCTTAAAGAAATGTCAGAACATTATGGATGGAAAATTAATGAGCATGAAATTAAAAGCCAAGATATTGTTGAAAAATTTGAAAAAGTTTTTGACCATCAAGATGAACCGTATCCTGGAATTGTAACAATCGCCAAAGATATTCTTATAGAAAGAAGTTACCCAGCTGATTGCAAAGTAGTATTAGAAGGACAAGGAGGAGATGAAATGGCGGCTGGTTATAAGTATGCTTTTCCACTATATATTTTAGACTTGATGAAAAAACTTAAAATTTTTGACACAATCAATGAAATAAAAAGTTTTAAAAATAACGAAAACATGGACATCAAAGCTTTTGTTCATTTTTTTAAAAATTCATTAAAAGGATATTTTTACGGCGGTGTATCTGCTGATGGAACAAATTCAAGTTATGATAACATTTTCAAATTTGAAAAAAATGAGAGTTCATGGCTTTATAAGGATATCATTAATAAGTTAGAAAAAAACAAGAGTTATCTAAAAAAATTTTTGTATAGAGATATTTTTTTTTGTAAATTAAGCAGAATTTTAAGAAGTTGTGACAGAGCTTCAATGGCCCATGGCAAGGAACTTAGAGTTCCTCTTTTAGATCACAATGTAGTAAATTTTTTCTTTTCTCTTAAGAGCAACCAATTAATTCATAACGGGATTTTAAGAGACTATTATAGAAGCTTTGCTTTAAATAAGTTTAAATATAACAAATTTATAAAACAAAAAAAATATTACCAGTCCGATCCACAAACTAAATGGTTAAAAACATCACTTTTTTCTTGGGCCAATGATATGCTTTCATCAAAAAATCTTTACATAGATCAATTAGTAAATAAAAAAAAATTGGCTGATTACTTACAAAAATTTAGAAAAGATGAGGGAATAAAAAACTCCAATTTAATCTGGCAACTTATAAGTATTGAATATCTCTTAAAAAAACATAAGGGTATTTAAAATAAAAAGAAAAAAATGAAAATAGTCATAAATTCAAAAAAATATGGTAAATAAGAAAAAATATTTTTACAACCTTTATAAAAATATTAAAAATAAAAAAGCAGTTGTAGGTGTTGTGGGTGTTGGGTATGTAGGAATTCAATTATTATTACAATTTAAAAAAAAAAATATTAAAACTATAGGATTTGATAGAGATAAAATAAAACTAGAAAAACTAATCAAAGGAATATCTCCATTTTCATATATCAGCGACAAAAAGATTAGATCATTAAAAAATCAGAGTTTTTACACTGAGAAATATGAAAATATTAGTTTATGTGATGTTATAATAATTTGTCTTCCAACACCGATAAAAAAAAATACTAAACCAGATTTATCTGCAATTGAAAACACCTTAAAAAAAATTAAAAAATTTATTAAAAAAGGTCAGCTCATAATACTTGAGAGCACTACTTATCCGGGTACAACAAGAGATATAATTGGAAATAATTTAAAAAAATTTAAATTAGGTGAAGATTTATTCCTGTCTTACTCACCTGAGAGAGAAAACCCAGGAAGTGCTGTACCATTTAATAAAGTAAATAAAATTACCTCAGGATATTCAAAAAATTGCTCTATATTGAGCGAGTTACTCTATAAAAAAATTGTTAATTCTGTAGAAGTTGCAGGCTCTTTAGAAGAAGCAGAGATGACAAAATTATTAGAAAATATTTATAGATCAGTAAATATTGGCTTAGTCAACGAACTCAAAATGATTTGTTTAGCTATGAAAATTGATATTAATAAAATAATTAAGTTGGCTTCAACAAAACCATTTGGTTTCTCAGCTTTTTATCCTGGCCCAGGTGTTGGGGGCCATTGTATACCAATAGATCCATATTATCTTTATTGGAGAGCTAAAAAATTTGGTCAAGAAGCAAAATTTATTAAGATTGCAGGTGAAATAAATATTAAGACAACTCAATGGACGATAAAAAATATTGCAAAGATTATTAGTAAAAATAAGACAACCAAAAGAAAAAAAGTATTAATCTTAGGTTTAGCATATAAAAAAAATATTGAAGATATAAGGGAGTCAGCCGGTATAAAAATATTACAATCTCTTAGTAAAATGAAATTTGTTGTTGATTTTTCAGATCCTCACGTAGATAGAAATGATAGTCTTTTTAAAAAATTAGTGGGAAGATCAAAAAATATAGATATTAATAAAAATATAAAAAATTATGACTGTGTAGTTTTGGTAACAGATCATGATGCTTTTAATTATAAAATGATAATAAAGTTCTCAAAAATTTTAATTGATACCCGTAATAGAATTTATAGAAAAGATAATTTCTTTAGATTATAGAAATATGAATAACACATTCTTGGTATAAAATTAATGCTTAAAATACTGAAATACTTTTTTTTTTTAAAAAACGTTATATTTAAATTTAAAAAACCACACAAAAGGGAAATAATTATTTTTGACTCAAGTAACGTTGATAGTTTAAAGGAAATAATTCCTAAGGATAAATATTTTGTATTACCTGTGAGACCCTCAGAAATTAAAGAAATTTATCTTTCGTTCAAACTAATTATCTTTTTAATCGAAAATATTTTTAAAAGACCTCCTAAACAAAATTATTTAAATTTTATTATTCAACAGGTTGATCCAAAAACTGTAGTTACTGCTGTTGAAACCTCAGCTGATTTTTACTTTTCTGCCGACTATTTCAAAGAAACTAAAATTAAATTTGTTGCAATCCAGCATTCTTGTTTGAGAGGTGCTGGATTTGTTAATGATGAAAATTTAAATAAAATTATTTATATTCCAAACTTTTTATGTTTTAGTGAATATGAAAAAAAATTATTTAAAAATACTAAAGCTAAAATAAAAAGATACCTTCCAGTTGGTTCTTTGAGAGCGTCATTGTTTATAAGAAGATTGAAAAATAAAAACTTAAATATAATTAAAAAAGTTTATGATATCTGTTTGATTGGTGAACCTTCATCAAGAACTACCAATGATTTAAAAAATATTTCTGACTATTATGAAATACCTGGAAAAGTTGCAGAATATACATTACGTGTTTGTAAAAAAAATAATTTAAAATTAATTTTTTCAGGTAAAAATCAAACCTTTAATAATAGCCATCTTGAAGAAAAACAATATTATAAATATTTTTTAAAAGATTATGATTACACTATTGTACCAAAAGAAAATTCCTTCAGTACGTTTGAAAATGCTTTTAAAAGCGAATTGATTATTGGTCACAATTCAACATTTTTGCGAGAGATCTCAGCTTTACATAAAAAGGTATTATCTTTAAATTTTCTAGGACATGATGAGTTTAAAGAGCCTTTTTCAGGTATAACTTATTTGGAAAAATTTAGTTTTGAGGAGTTTGAAAAAAGAGTTCTCGAGCTGATAAAATTAAATCAAGATGAATATAGAAAAAAATTCGTTAATAGCCCAGAGTTTATTTCTATTACAGCTGCAGACACTATAGAAAACATAAAAAAAGAGATTTTATAAAAACAGCCTTAATTACCGAAAAAAGCTTGAATTTAACTACATTTTAGGTCACAAAAACTGTTTTTTCACTTTACTGTTCAAACTATGAACGATATAAATCGTTCAATAGTTGAACAATATTATGAAAGATAACGAAGATCATTTTGATTTACTAAGAACGATACACAAAAAACCTGAGTCTAGTCAAAGAGAACTTGCCAATGAACTGGGTTTCAGTTTAGGAAAGTTGAATTATTGTTTAAGAGCTCTCCAAGAAAAAGGGTTAATTAAGATTAAAAACTTTAAAAAAAACCCTAAAAAAAGCAATTATCTTTATTTTCTCACTCCTCAAGGAATAAAAGAAAAAACAAATTTAACTTTAAATTTTATGAAAAGAAAAATGCGAGAATATGATGAGCTTAAAAAGGAGATAGAGTAAAATGTGGTCAATAATAAAAGTCGACAGAAAAAAATTAAGTTTTTTTAAAGGTGAATTGAAAAAAAAACTAGGTCAAGATTGTGAATTTTATATACCAAAACTACATATAGAAGGTACAAAAAAAAATAAAAAAGATAGTAAGCAAATCTTTTTGTTAGGGGATTATGTTTTTTGTTTCCATCAAACTTTTCAAAATAAAAAAATTTTGCTTCACTTAAAAAACACTAAAGGTCTAAAATATTTTTTAGAGGGGTTTTGTTCTGCTCAAGAAGAAATATTACATTTTATCGAAAAATGTAAAAGTTTAGAAAACAAAGAGGGTTTAATTAAGCAAAATATATTTA
>MDTB01198856.1_pt1 | contig 10239 bp, 11 predicted proteins | sample 811161 | NCBI WGS metagenome assembly MDTB01 (sample SAMN05326650, study PRJNA326480) | marine metagenome | isolation source: seawater | place: Mediterranean Sea | collected 2009
GTAAACTACCAAGAAAAATATTATGCAGGTGGAAAAATTCCAGGTGGATATTTTAAAAGAGAAGCAAGACCAACAGAAAGTGAAACGCTAATCTCAAGATTAATAGATAGACCGATAAGACCATTATTTCCTGATGAATTTAAAAATGAAGTTCAGCTATTACCAACTGTAATTTCATATGATAGAGAAAACCAACCAGATATTTTAGCAATTACCGCTTCATCAGCAGCTTTAGCCATTTCAGGAATGCCTTTTATGGGTCCTGTAGGAGCTTCTAGAGTGGGTTTTGTTGGTGGTAAATATATTCTTAATCCATCAAAAGCTGAATTAGAAAATTCAAGTTTAGATTTAGTAGTGGCAGGTACCAAAGATGCAGTGCTTATGGTTGAGTCTGAAGCTAATGGTTTAACGGAAGAGGAAATGTTAAATGCTGTTAAATTTGGTCATGAAGGATTTGTACCAGTAATTAAAATGATTGAGGAATTAGCTAAAGAATGTAGAAAACCAGAATGGACTGTTGAGAAAAAAGATTTGTCTGAAGTTAAGAAAAAAATTGATGAAACTTTTACAGAGGATCTGAAAAAGGCTTTCGCTACAAGAGATAAGCAGGATAGATCTAACCAAATTTCAAAAATTACAGAAAAGGCAAAGTTGCTTTATGAAGAAGATGAAAGTTATACTGATCTTGATGTAAATAGTCAGTTGAAAAATCTCGAAAAATCGATCGTGAGAACAGATATTCTTAAAAATAAAAAAAGAATTGATGGCAGAGGTTTATCAGATGTAAGACCTATTTCGTGCGAAGTAGGTGTCTTACCAAGAACACATGGCTCAGCATTGTTTACTAGAGGAGAAACCCAAGCGATTGTCGTTACCACTTTAGGGACTTCTGATGATGAACAAAGATTAGAAAGCTTAGATGGTCAACAAAGAGAGCGATTTATGCTTCATTACAACTTTCCACCATTCTCAGTAGGTGAAACGGGCAGAATTGGAACTGGAAGAAGAGAAATTGGACATGGAAAACTTGCATGGAGAGCAATAAATTCTTCTTTACCATCAAAAGAAATTTTTCCTTATACTTTTAGAATTGTGTCTGAAATTACGGAGTCTAACGGATCTTCATCTATGGCAACTGTGTGTGGAAGTTCTTTAGCTTTAATGGATGCTGGAGTGCCAATTAAAGAGCCAGTTGCTGGTATAGCAATGGGATTAATTAAAGAAGGTGATGATTTTAGTGTTTTATCAGATATTTTAGGAGATGAAGATCATTTGGGTGACATGGATTTTAAAGTTGCTGGTACTAAAGATGGAATCACTTCACTACAAATGGATATAAAAATTACCGGAATAACCTTTGAAATAATGGAACAAGCACTCAAACAGGCTAAAGATGGAAGAATCCACATTTTAGGTGAAATGAATAAGGCACTAAACAAATCAAGAGATAGTGTTGGTAAGCATACACCTAAAATGGAAAAAATAACTGTTGATAAAAAAGACATCGCTACTGTCATTGGTAAAGGTGGTGCAACAATTAGAGAAATAGTTGAGAAATCAGGAGCTAAGGTTGATGTTAATGACGAGGGTATTGTAACTGTCGCAGCGCCAGATGAGGAGTCTAGAAATATTGCACTTCAATTTATCAAAGATCTTACTGCCAAAGCTGAAATGAATAAAATTTACAATGGTAAAGTTATGAAAATTATGGAGTTTGGAGCATTTGTAAATTTTTTAGGAAAACAGGATGGACTTGTGCATATATCTGAATTAGCTGATAAGCGTGTAGCTAAAGTTACAGATGTAGTTAAAGAAGGTGACGAAGTTAAAGTAAAAGTTATTGGATTTGATAGAGGAAAAGTTAAACTTTCTATTAAGCAAGCAGCAGTTTAAATAAAAAATATGATGCAGAATCAACAAATAGTTCAAATAATTGAAAATCTTAAAGGTCGAAGAAATTATGAAGAAAAAAAAGCTTCAAAATTAGGTTTTAATTCACTTTATGCTTACTATGAGGATAAAATTTTAAAAGAAAAAAAAATTGATGAAGATAAGAAAAAAGAATTAGAAGAAATAAAATCTGATAATACATTAAAAAATAAAGAGAAAAAAAGTTGTAGTTGTTGTTAATTACTTTATTTTATGTTTGATTTTACTAATTAAAAATATAGCTAAACCACTTAACACAGCAAATACTTCTAGAGCATGTCCAGAATTTCCTAAAAAAAACTGTACAAAATAAAAAAGAATACAACCTACAAACCAAACTAGGATCAACATTATTTAGTCTTTTTCTTTTCCTTTTTTAGCTTCCTTTTTTCCTTTAAAGAAAGTTTAGCTTTTTTCATTACACTTGAATCTTTAAAAGACTTACCACTATATCTTTTAGACATAAAATTAAGTTATATTTTTTGGATCAGGCATACCAACTTTGTTATAACCAGCATCTACATAATGAATTTCACCTGTGACGCCACTTGCCATATCGCTTAATAAATATAGTGCAGAATTTCCCACATCTAAATTATCAACGTTTCTTTTAAGAAAAGAGTGGTCAGCATTCCATTTATAAAGAAATTTAGCATCTCCGATAGCTGAAGCTGCTAATGTTTTAATAGGTCCAGCACTTATAGCATTTACTCTTATACCTTTAACTCCTAAGTCTCGAGCAAGATACTTAACACTGGACTCCAAAGCAGATTTACACACACCCATAACATTATAGTTTGGAATAGCTTTATTTGCTTCATAGCTTAAAGTAATCATGCTTCCACCTTTTTTCATAATTTTTGAAGATTCTCTTGCCACCTCTGTAAACGAAAAACAAGATATTAGCATACTTTTTAAAAAATTTTCTCTACTAGTATTTAAATATTCACCAGTTAATTCAGATTTATCTGAAAAAGCTATTGCGTGAACTACGAAATCTATTTCACCCCATTTAGCTTTGACATCTGTAAATAGTTTTACTACGTCTTCTTTTTTTTCAACGTCACAATTAAAAGTAATATTTGAATTTAATTTTTCAGCTAATGGGATTACTCTTTTTTTAAGAGCTTCACCCAAATAAGTAAAAGCAAGTTCTGAACCAGCTTCTGCAAGTTTTTGTGCTATACCCCATGCTATAGATCTTTCATTGGCTACGCCCATGATCAACCCTTTTTTACCTTTCATTAAACTCATTGATTATACTTTCTCAAAAACCAGCGTTGCATTTGTTCCACCAAATCCAAAACTATTTGACATGATTGAGTTAAGATTAACATTTTTTTCGACTTTAGTTATAATTGGAAATTTTTTTGCTTCATCATCCATATCTGTAATGTTAGCAGACGCAGATATAAAGTTATTTTTCATCATTATTAAACTATAAACAGCTTCATGAACTGATGTTGCTCCTAAAGAATGACCCGATAAGGATTTTGTTGAGCTTATTTTAGGTTTATAATCTTTAAAAACTTCTCCTACTGCTTTCAACTCAGTGATATCTCCTACTGGCGTTGATGTTCCGTGAGTATTTATATAATCAATTTTATTTTTTGAAGTACTAAGCGCTATTTGCATACATCTAATAGCACCTTCTCCGGATGGAGCTACCATATCATAACCATCTGATGTTGCGCCATAACCGGTAAGTTCTGCATATATTTTTGCACCTCTTGCTTTTGCATGTTCATATTCTTCAAGAACTAAAACTCCACCACCACCTGATATAACAAAACCATCTCTTGTTTTATCATATGGTCTTGAAGCTTTATCTGGTGTAGCGTTATATTTTGAGGACAATGCAGTCATAGCATCAAACATTGCAGTCATAGCAAAATGTACTTCATCACTACCACCAGCAAAAACTATTTTCTGTTTTCCTAATTGAATTAGTTCCATAGCGTTGCCAATACAATGACCACTTGTTGCGCAAGCAGAGCTAATCGTATAATTAACTCCCTTAATTTTAAAAGGCACAGCCAGTGTAGCAGATGCAGTACTTGCCATAGTTCTAGGAACTACGAAAGGACCCATCTTTTTTGGATTTTTTTCTCTTGTTTTATCGGCTGCAAGAATTACATTTTCTATAGACGGGCCTCCAGAACCCATCACCATTCCTGTTGTAATATTGCTTACATCTTTTTCCTCTAGGCCCGAGTCTTTTACAGCTTCGTTCATAGCAATATAGTTGTAAGCTGAACCTTTACCCATAAATCTTATAACTTTTCGATCAACATAATCTTCTAATTTTATTTTTGGAAGTCCATGAACATGACTTTTTAGGTTATATTCTTTATATTCTTCTGAAAATGTGATTCCTGATTTTGAATTTAATAGTGAATTATAAACTTCTTCTTGATTATTTCCTAAACAAGAAACTATACCAATTCCAGTTATAACTATTCTCTTCATTATTTAAATAATCCCACTTTAAGATTTTCAGCTGAATAAATTTTTTTATCATCAGCTTTTAGTATACCATTAGCTAATCCAACAGTTGTTCCTTCTTTTATTAAAATTCTTTTCATATCAATCTCATATGTGGCTAATTTAACATTTTTTAAAACTTCACCAGTAAATTTTACTGTACTTACCCCTAATGCTCTACCCCTTCCAGGATTTCCTAGCCAACCAAGATAAAAACCAACTAATTGCCACATAGCATCGAGTCCTAAACATCCAGGCATCACCGGGTCCTCTTTAAAATGGCAATCAAAAAACCAAAGTTCATTTTTTATATCTAGTTCAGCTTTTAAAACACCTTTTTTATAAGTTCCTCCATTTTCTACAATTTCTGTAATTCTGTCAAACATCAGCATTGGAGGCAAAGGAAGTTTTGCGTTCCCAGGTCCAAAAAGATCGCCATTTCCGCATTTTATTAAATCCTCGTAACTATAAGTTGATTTTTTTTCCATAAAAGTAGATCTTAAATACTTTATTGATTAAAATTACAATATACAAATAGATTAGAATTGATAAATTAGGCAAAATAATGAGCATAAATAGTATTTTTATTGAAAAACTAAGGTCATCAGGTCTTAGACCAACAATTCAGAGATTAAAAATATGTGAATTTCTTTTTGATAGAAAAGAAACATTCCATTTTACTATTGATGAATTAAGAAAAAGCATAAGTAAAAAGGATGATTCAAAAATATCTCTTGCTACTATTTATAATACTGTAAATGCCTTTATATCAAAAGGTTATTTAAAAGAAATTTCTTTAAACGCCGAAAAAAAATATTTTGATACTAATGTATCCAATCACCACCATTTTTTTGATGAGAAAACTAAGGAGTTAATAGATTTTCATGATAATGATGTTCAGAAAATCAAGCTTAAAAAAAACATACCAGGAAAAAAAATAAAATCTATCGAGGTTTTAGTAAAAGTAACTAATCGAGAATAGTTCTCAATAAAACAATCTTCCTATCTAGGACAAAATACCACTTTAGAATAATTCTAATATATTGACTTATATCTTAAAATTATTAAATTACACTTGTGAGTAAAGAAATACTAAAAGAAAAATCAAAATGCCCATTCACGGGTGCGGGATCACCTCCAAAGCATCCTACAGGAAAAGGTACATCAAATAGAGATTGGTGGCCAAATAGTTTAAATTTAAAGATTTTAAGCCAGCACTCAAATTTGGTAAATCCAATGGATAGAAAGTTCAGTTACTCAAAAGAATTTAAAAAACTAAATTATAAAGCCTTAAAAAAAGACCTGCATAAATTAATGACAGACTCCCAAGATTGGTGGCCAGCAGACTATGGTCATTACGGTCCCTTATTTATTAGGTTAGCCTGGCACGCTGCTGGAACATATAGAACTGGTGATGGAAGAGGTGGTGCTGGAACAGGAAACCAACGATTCGCTCCTCTTAATAGCTGGCCAGATAACGTTAACTTAGACAAAGCAAGACTTCTCCTTTGGCCAATTAAAAAAAAATATGGAGATAAAATTTCCTGGGCTGACTTATTTATATTAGTTGGAAATGTAGCTTTAGACTCTATGGGCTTTAAAACTTTTGGCTTTGGTGCTGGAAGAGAGGATATTTGGGAACCTGAAGAAGATATTTACTGGGGATCAGAAAAAGAATGGCTAGGTGTAAATCGTTACAGCGGAAAAAGAGATTTAGAACAACCACTCGGAGCATCTCATATGGGGTTAATTTATGTAAATCCACAAGGACCTGATGCTAATCCAGATCCTTATCTTGCAGCACATGATATTAGAGAAACTTTTGGAAGAATGGCAATGAATGATTATGAAACAGCAGCTTTGGTTGCTGGTGGACATACTTTTGGAAAATCTCATGGAGCTGCATCAGAGTCTCACAAAGGAGCAGAACCTGAAGGTTCTAAAATTCAAGAGCAATCGACGGGTTGGAACAGTAATTATAAAAGTGGCAGAGGTATTGATACCATAAGCAGCGGGATTGAAGGGGCTTGGACTCAGAATCCAACAAAATGGGATATGGGTTATTTAGATTGTTTATATGATCATGATTGGGAACTAACAAAAAGCCCTGCTGGTGCTCATCAATGGACACCGAAAAAAAATGGACAAAAAATTAAAATGGTACCAGATGCCCATCATAAAAATAAAATGCACCCACCAATGATGCAAACAACAGACATATCACTTAAGGTTGATCCAAGCTACGGGCCTATAACTAGACATTTTCATAGCAATCCAAAAGAATTTCATGACGCTTTCGCAAGAGCGTGGTTTAAGCTAACACACAGAGATATGGGACCAGTAGCATGCTATCTAGGCCCTGATGTTCCAAAAGAAAAATTAATTTGGCAAGATCCAATTTCTAAACAAAAATATAAGCTTAAAAAAAATGATATTAAAAAATTAAAATCAAAAATTCTTAAATCTAAAGCTAAAATTTCAGATCTAGTATCAACTGCTTGGGCCTCAGCATCAACTTTTAGAGGCTCTGATAAAAGGGGTGGAGCAAATGGAGCTAGATTGAGACTTGAGCCGCAAAAAAGTTGGGAAGTAAATAAAAAATCTAATGCCAAAAAAGTAATTAAAATTTTAGAAAAAATTAAAAAAAGTTTTGATAGTAAGAAGAAATCGGTTTCAATTGCAGATTTAATTGTTTTAGCTGGTTCAGTGGCAATTGAAAAAGCTGCAAAAAAAGCAGGATATAAAATTTTGGTACCTTTTTTACCTGGAAGAGGTGATGCAACTCAAGATCAAACAGATATAAATTCGTTTGGTTTATTAGAACCTACAGCAGATGGTTTCAGAAACTACTTTGGAAAAAAATCCTCGATGTCACCTGAAGAAATGTTAATTGATAAAGCTCAACTTATGAAATTAACTGCACCTGAGATGACTGTTTTAGTTGGCGGAATGAGAGTTTTAAATTCAAATTTTGATGGATCACATAATGGTGTTTTTACAAAAAAAACTGAAACACTTACAAATGATTACTTTAAAAATTTACTAGATATGAATATTACTTGGAAAGAAGTTGATAATAAAGAAGAGTTGTTTATTGGAAAGAATAGAAAAACAAAGAAAGAAGTGTGGAAAGGAACTAGAGTAGATTTAATTTTTGGATCAAATTCTCAATTAAGGGCATTAGCAGAAGTTTATGCATCGTCAGGAGGAGAAAAGAAATTTTTAAAAGATTTTGTTCAGGCATGGACTAAAGTAATGAACTCAGATAGGTTTGATTTAAAATTAAATTAGTATAAGGTTAGCACATGACAGAATTTACTAGGGGAATTTTTCAAACCAGTAAATCATTTTATGACAGCAATAAAGGATCATTAGCTAGAACTTTAATATATACAATTGGGCACTTTATAATTGCAATTACAGTCCTAATGTTAATTTCCAATGTATCTTTTACGATTGCATTGACAGATGCAATTGTTGAGCCGTTGGCAAATTCAGTCTGGTATTTTTTTCTAGATAAATTTTGGTCTAGTAAATTTTCAAAAAAAACTAATTAATTATTTTATTTTTTCCCCACACATTGTTAGTTTTAATCCAACCAGAAAAATCCTCACTTTTTATTTCACACCATTCTTTTTTACAATTTTTGATCAACAAAAGTCTCCCTTTTTTAATATTTACAATTGGTTTTGAGTTTTTAGTTGGTTTTTTAAAAACCAATCTATCTGATAGAACTATTAAAGAATTAATTTTTTTTAATTGGGAAATATGTATCCAGCCATTATTTTTTTTATGATCTATTATTTTTCTAAAATTTTCTTTTTTATCAATTACTTTTACTGGTAAAAAAGTTTTCTTATAAATAAATTTAATTGGGTGATCCCGACTTGGACCATATCTAACATTTACTTTTGAATATTTTAGCATCATAAAATAATTTTTTTCTGAAGCAAATGATATAGTAGAAAAAATAAAAAAAATAATGAAATAAATTATTTTATTTTGCATATACAATTTTTTTTTTTATAAAATTTTGTTTTTCTAAATTTCAAATTTAAAAGGTTTAATATTAAAATAGAATTATTGAGACTATTTTTAACTTTAAGTATATTTTTAAGAACTTCATTAGCTTGTAAGTTTCCCACAACACCTGCCACAGGTCCTAATATTCCATCAGTCTCACAGTTCAAAACTTCATCTGGAATATCTGATTGGTAAAAACATTTTAAACAAGCATTTTCTTTTTTATGGAAGTTAAATGAAAAAATATGACCATCAAATTTACTTATAGCGCCAACAACTAAGTATTTTTTAAGTTTTATCGCATATTCATTTATCAAAAATTTAGTATTAAAATTATCTGTTCCATCTACAATAATATCAAATTTACTAAGAATTTTACTAATATTTACTCTTACCAATCTTTTTTTAAAAATTTGAATTTTAGTATCCGGATTTATGTTGTTTAATCTTTTTTTTAAAATTTCCACTTTATGTTTACCAACATCTTTTGAGGTGAAAATTGATTGTCTGTGAATATTAGAGATATCGACTCTATCAAAATCTATAATGCCTATTTTTCCAACACCTGCTCTTGATAAATAATCGGCCACAGGGCAGCCAAGTCCACCTGCCCCAATTATCAAAACTTTAGATTTTAATATTTCTTTTTGACCTGCAGCACCAACATTTTTTAAAATAATTTGTCTCGAGTATCTTTTTATTTGATTTGCATTTAAGTTTTTATTCATTTGCCTGTTGATCCAAATCCACCTTCGCCTCTTATTGTTTCAGGTAGTTCATTCACTTCTTCAAAATCAATTTTTATAATTGGTGTTAATACTATTTGAGCAATACGGTCACCATTATTTACAGTAAAGTCCTCTTTTCCGTGATTAAATAATATTACTTTTAACTCACCCCTGTAATCACTATCAATAGTGCCGGGAGTATTTAATATTGTAATATTTGATTTAGCTGCTAATCCTGATCTTGGTCTAATCTGTATTTCATAATTATTAGGCATTGCAATAGAAATACCACTAGGTATTAATTTAGATTTACCGGGTAAAATTTTAATTGGTTTGTCTATAAATGCCATTAAATCCATTCCAGAAGAACCTTCTGTTTTATAATTAGGTAATTTTACTTGAGGATTAAGTTTTTTTACTAAAACCTTAACCATTTATATTGGAAATAACTCTTTTTACAATTTCATTTGCTACTAAGGATTTTTTCATTTTATTAAGTTTTTCTATTTTTTCATCTTTATAAAAAATACTAACTTGATTATAATCAGAATCAAATCCAATCTCTGGATTAGAAACGTCATTTGTAATTAGCCAGTCACAGTTTTTTTCAACAAGTTTTTTTTTAGAGTTTTGATTAATATTATTTGTTTCTGCAGCAAAACCTATTACCAGCTTCGGTCTCAACGAGTTATGATTTGAAACATGCTTTAATATATCTATATTCTTCTCTAATTTTAGATCTTTCATTTCAGTATTTTTAATTTTTACATTTGAGCTATTTTTTAATTTAAAATCGCTAACTGCTGCAGTAAATACAGCAATATCTACAGGTAGATTTTCAATAGTTGCATCATACATTTCTTTTGCAGTTTCTACTTTAAGTATATTTACATCTTTTATATTTTCTAATTTTGTGGGACCTGTAATTAAAGTTGTTTTAAAACCATTTTTACATAGATATTTAGCAATTTCATAACCTTGTTTACCGCTAGATCTATTCGTTATATATCTAACAGGATCTATAAATTCTCTAGTTGGTCCTGCTGTTACTAAAGCTCTAAAATTTTTATTTTTA
>MDTB01215802.1_pt1 | contig 10239 bp, 8 predicted proteins | sample 811161 | NCBI WGS metagenome assembly MDTB01 (sample SAMN05326650, study PRJNA326480) | marine metagenome | isolation source: seawater | place: Mediterranean Sea | collected 2009
AAAAAAATAAAGTTTAATTTATTTGATAAAAAAAATAATTTTCTATTTTTTCTAATAATTTTAAACTTAATAGGGTCTTTAATGTGGTTTTTTAAGTTTCCTGTTTTTAGATATGGCTACGGATATTTGATTAGTTCCTTCGCTATTATTTATTCTTTAATTATATTTAGTTTAATTGAACTAAACTATCAAAAATTTAAAAAAACTTCGAAATTTATAATATGCATTTTTTTTATCGGTATTTTAACTAAACATTCATTAAGGATTTATGAAAATATTAATGTAAAAAATTCTCCCTGGCCTAATATTTATTCTGATCAAAATTTAAATAAAAAATATCAATTAATTCCAAATTATAAAAACAAAGAGATAATTTTTTATAATCCTGAACTTTCTATGTGTTACTATACAAATTTAACTCCATGTACTAACATGACCCATGAAGTAAATATTAAAAATATTCAACTTAAGTTAATAAATGGCTACAAAAAATATTCTTTCATTGAATAAAAAAAATCACAAGTTTGATATTTTTTTACCTGTAATAAATGAAACCTTTTCTTTGCAAAAAACAATTGAAATTATTGAGAAAAATAATTCAAAATCAATTTCTCGTTATCTTATTGTGCTTTCAAAAAAAAAAAACAACTAATCGAAGTAGGATCGTTTCATATAAACTTAAACAAAAATATAAAAGTAAAATTAAGATTATATACCAAAAAAAACGATTTATTGGTGGTGCTTTAATATCTGCAATTGATAATATTAATGCATCACATTTTATTCTAATGGCATCAGATTTAGAAACTAATCCTAAAGATGTTAAAAAATTGATAAATTATTCTAAAAAAAATCCAAAGAAAATCATTACTGCAAATAGATGGCTTAAACAAAATTCTTTTAACGGATATAGTTTGTCAAAACTTTATCTAAATAAAATTTTCCAGTTTTTTTTTTCAAGTCTTTTTTTAGTTTCATTATCAGACCTTACTTTCGCATATAGAGTTTATCCCTCAAATATAATTAAAAAATTTTATTTAAAAGAAAATAGACACCCAATTCTTTTAGAAACTATACTTATACCAATAAAATTAGGTATACAATTCATTGAAGTTTCTAGTAAATGGAAAAAGAGGAAGGAAGGAAATTCAAGCAATCCTTTTTTTTATAATTTTTTGTATATTATAACTGGGTTTAGAATATTCTTTTCAAGTAAAAAAAAATTAATAAAATAATTTTTATTTTTCAATATCAATAATATAAAATAAATTAAAATCTAGTATCGGAATTTTGAATGGTTCATATCTTTCAAAATTTATTTTATTAAAATTTTTTTTTATTATGGGTATTAATGAAAAAATACTATTGACGTGATCTTTTGCAGTAAAATAATAGTAATGTTCTTTTGTAAAGTCATAACTTTTTTTAATTAAAAAATTTGCACTTATAAATTTACCTAATCTCCACATAACCCCAGGATCTGTAGGTAGTGCAATAGTTACTGAACCACCTTTTTTAAGTTTTGAATATATATCAATTAGAACTTTTTCTGGATCAACTATATGCTCTAAACAATGAGAAATAATTATTCTATCAAAATAATTATCAGGAAAAGGTAAGTTATCACTTTCTTGATGAACAAATTTTATATCTTTGTTATCTTTAAAAAATTCTGATAATTCTTTTAACTTATCAACAACGTAATACTCCTCAAAGTTGTGTTTTAGGTATTTTAAATGTGGATGAGTTCCTGGACCAATTTCCAAAACTTTATCTTTTTTTTCGGTATTTTTTTCCATTCTTTTATGACTTAAGGTCATAAAATAACCTATTAAGCCATTATACATATGTTGATTATAATTTTCGCCAGTATAAAAATCTTTGAAATCAGACATTTTTTTATATTTTTTAATACTTTTATAATGACATTAATAGAACTGTAAATGATAAAAAAACTTAGTGATCAAAAAAATTTTTATCTCATTATCTCTTTAATATTTTTAGTTCATTTAACAGGTATTAATTTTCATCCAACAAACTTTGAGGGTGGTTATGGGGCTTTTGCAAATTTTTTTGAACAAAAAAATAAACATTCATATGTAAAGGAATATTTTAATTCTCAGTTTAATAGTTATTTCTTTTCTTTTTTAGGATCTCTAATTAATAAATTGTTGCCGTTTATAGATGGATTTCAATCAATTAAATTAATTTCTGCTTCAAGTTATTTTTTTTTAGGTTTAGGAATTTTAAATATTTTAAACTTTTTTAATTTTAAAAATAATAGAATATTTTTTTTACTTATTGTTTTTTTTAATAGTATTATTTGGAGTTACGGCTTTAGGGCTTTTAACGACTTATTCGCATATTCAACTTCGATTTATTTCTTTTCTAGAATTCTAATTGCAAAAAAATCAAATAGCATCTACTTAAATTCTTTATTTCTTGGAATAACAACTATAATAAAGTCATATAATTTAATCTTTTTAATACCACTTATTTTTTTTATTATCCAAAAAAATAAAAAAAAAATAACTTTTAAGATATCAAAAATTTTCTTATTGATTATTTTACCATTTTTAATTTATCATTTATTAATTTTTCATTACTTTGATTTTTTTCTTGCCCCAGAAAATCAAGATTTACAAGTAGCTATTTTTGGAAACGATAAAAATAGAAATATATTTTGGATCCTAAATAATTTCATTTTTTATATTGGATACTTGACTCTAATAACATTGCCATTTTCGATTATTTTTTATCTAAAAATTTATAGTAAAGTTGATAAAAAAATAATATTAAGTTTTATTTTGATAATTTTCTTAAGCTTATATTTACAAAATTTTTTATTTATTTCATCTGAATTAGATCTTGGACCAATACAGAAATATTTTCCAACTGAACTATATAAAACACTAATACTAATTTGTTTTTTTTTCTTTATTTTTTTAATTCATATTTTTTTTAAAAATAAGTCTTACTATAAAAAAAATTTTAATATTTTTTTTGTGATTATTTGTTCAATTCTTTTTTACTTATTTGTTCTTTCATTTATAAAAGCATCACAAAGATATCTTATATTGCCACTACCTTTTTTTCTGTTACTGTTTTTTACTGTAATCCAACCAAGAGTCGTAATAATCCTAGTACTTGTAATTTATTCTTTCTTTAATTTAATTATATTTTTAAATTATTATATTACAGGAAAATCTTCTCAAAAAGTTTGGGAGTTTATGTTAAAAAAAGATTTAATTGAAAATACTAATCCTGGAGTAATGATACCTCATGTTTATCATCTATATGATATTTGTTATATGAACGGAAATTATAATTGTGCTCAAACTATTAAGAACAGTGTCAAACTTAAATCATCGAATTTTAAAGTCGTTTATTATGAAAACAATGCTATATATTCCTCAACCGTTGAGATTTTTAACTTCAAATTTAAAAAATTCTCTATAATTGATAATACAAAATGAAAAAATATATAGTAACTACAACTATAAATGAACCTACTGAAGCAATAAAAAAATTTGATAATTTAAAAGATTGGAACTTAATTGTTGCTGGAGACTTAAAGACTCCCAAAAATTATAAACTTAAAAATGGAACTTATTTAAGCCCCAAAGATCAAGAAAAAATAAATAAAAAACTTTCAAAATTAATAGGCTGGAACTGTATTCAAAGAAGAAACTTTGCAATTATTGCAGCATATAAAAAGGGCGCAGATTTAATTGCAACTATAGATGACGATAATATTCCTTTACCTAATTGGGGTAAAAATTTACTTGTCAATAAAAAACTAGAAATTAAAAAATTTATAACCAATGAACATGCCTTTGATCCATTATCTGTTACAAATCATAATCATTTATGGCACAGAGGGTTTCCATTACAAATACTTAAGAATAAAAATAAATTTAATAAAATAAAAAAAGTTAATGAAAATTTTGATGTTCAGGCTGATTTTTGGAATGGAGATCCGGACATAGATGCTATATGCAGAATTGAACATTCTCCCGAGTGCAGATTTAAAGACTCATTATTTCCATTTACTTCAAATAAATTTTCACCATTTAATTCACAAAATACTTATCTGAAAAGAAAAGTAATAAAACATTATTTTTTGTTCCCACATATAGGAAGAATGGATGATATTTGGGCCTCATATTATGTCGAGGCAAAAGGTTTCAAAGTTGTATATAATAAACCATCTGTATATCAATTAAGAAATATACATGATCTTACTAAAGATATGATTAAAGAATACATTGGTTATGAACAAAATTTAAAACTTATAAAAGAGATAAAAAAAAAACCAAATAACATTAAAAAATTTCTTCCTAAAAAATCATGGGAAGCATTTAAACTTTATCAAACAATTTTGAATAGATGAAAAGAGTACTTATAACTGGAGTGGCTGGTTTTGTAGGAAGGCACTTTTGCAAGTATTTTCTCGATAAAAAATTTGAGGTAACAGGAGTTGATAAACTTCAAAAATTTACTGGAGCTTTAAATCCTAAAAAAAAATGGCCACTATATAATCCTTATGATTATAAAAATTTTAAATTTATTAAAATGGATTGTACTGACTGGTTTGCTCAGAATAGAAATAAAAAGTTTGATTATGTTTTACATCTTGCGGCAATAGTGGGTGGAAGGGAAATGATAGAAAACTATCCTTTGGCAGTAGCTCAGGACTTAACTATTGACAGTAAATTTTGGGAATGGTGCATTACTTCAAAACCAAAAAAAGTTCTTTATTTTAGTTCTAGTGCAAGTTATCCATTAAATCTCCAAACAAAAAAAAATTATAGGCTGTTAAAAGAGGAAGACATAAATTTTAGTAATGTGCTTGGAGTTCCTGATTATACTTATGGTTGGGCAAAATTAACAGGGGAATATTTAGCTCAAATAGCTTATAAAAAACATGGTATTAAATCAGTTTGTTATAGACCATTTTCAGGTTACGGGGAAGATCAAGATATGAATTATCCGTTTCCAAATTTGTGTAAAAATATTTTGAATGCCAAAAAAGACAAAGTTGTACATGTATGGGGTAATGGTAAACAAATGAGAGATTTCATACATATTGATGATTGTGTTAGGGCAGTAGAAAAATCAATGAATATGATCAATGATGGATCCCCTTTAAATCTGTCTACTGGAATTTTTACAAGTTTTATCGATTTTTTAAATATTGGAAAAAAAATAATTGGTATAAATTATGAAATAATAAAAAAAAAATCAAAACCAGTTGGAGTTTTTGCAAGAGCTGGTTCGATAAAGAAGCAATTAAAAATGGGTATAAAATCTAAGATAAGTTTAGAAGAAGGAATAATTAGAGGTATAAATTTTTTAAATAATAAAATTGAATGATTGGCGTAGTAAATTTTTTAAAAAGAAATGAAGTTCTTATTTCATCATTAATAATCTTGGTAAGTATTTTTTTTTTGATAATAAGTTAATTGGATTTAATAAAGCTAAGATTTTTATTCTTCTACTAGTTCCTTTTTTTTTTATTAATCTTAGTGAAATTTATAATAGAAAACTTAAAATATTTTTCTTAATATTTTTTTTAAGTGTATCAGCGTTAGTTATCCATTCTGGAATTAAAATAAATTTTCAATATTCAAAATATAATTATTACTCAATAATATACTTGGGTTTATTAACTATCATATGTCTCAACATGACAAAAACCTTTGATGAAATAATTAATTTAACTATAAAGTTATTTATAATCTCATCAAATATACTGTTTATTATTTTATTATTATATGAATTGAATAATTATAATTTATATGATCATGAAAAAAATTATAATGGTCTATGTACTATAATGGAAAAAACTGAAACAATTTGGAAATATTTATTTATTGAAAATTCCCATTTTGCGATGATAGCAACAGGTATTATAGGTTATGGTATTTATAATTTTAAAAAATTAAATTTGTTTGAAAAGTTAAATTTCACTTTTTTTATTATTATGAGTTACATTTTTATTTCATCCTTAACGTTATTTTTAGGTGTTATAATATCTTTAGTTTTTTGCTTAATTTTATTAAATTTTAATAAAGATTTTTTTATTAAATCAGCTGTGATGATAATGATAAATATATTTTTAATATTTAATTTAAACAATTGTTTTCTAAGAATATCTCAAATAACACTAGTTGAAAATATGTATCTTGATAATAAACAAAACCATTTGATACAAATGTTTGGTAAAAATGAAAAAAAAAATGAACCTACAACAGAAATAAAAATTAACTCAACAACAGCAACACATTTGAACCATATGAATTTTTCTCTTGATATTTTAAAAAATAATATATTTGGTGTTGGTTTTCAAAATTATGGATTTTTTTCTTATAAATATGGCAAAAATACTAAACTAATTGATGTGCAAAATGATATGGCTTTAATGAACATCAGAGATGGTGCAAGTACCTTTAATAAATTATTAGCAGAATTTGGTATCATAAACATTTTATTTGTATTTTTGTTTATTTATTCAATTAAGAAAAGCAAATTGAAAATTGGTTCAAAAATATTCATACTTTCACTAATAATAACTCAATTAATCAGGGGCGCTGGATATTTTAATAGTGGCTTTATTTTTTTTAGCTTAATACTTTTTTTTAGTAATTATTATTTTTACAAAAAAAAACAAGCTACTTATTGAAACTAAAAATTAATAAAGAATAAATAATTAAAAATATTGAAATAATATATAATTCATTTAATCCTAATATCATCAATAATATTGGTGAAATAACTAACAATGTATTAATTAAAAGAACTTGATGGATAGAGTACTTTTTCATTAACAAATGATGCAAATGTCTATTATCAGCAATTAAAGGATTTTTTTTTTTATATACTCTTTCAATAAATAATCTTGCCATATCAATTCCTGGCAACATCATTAAAATAAAAATTTCATCGCAATTTTTGATTATTCTAGTATTATATGCATCTATCACTATTAAAGAGATTAAAAAAGATATAACAATACTTCCATTATCTCCTAAAAAAATTTTACTTTTTAAATTATATATTAAAAAAAATATAAAAGTAATTATCAATGAGATAGATAAAATTATATTAGATTCTCTATAAATAAAATAAAAAAATAAGATTACTGCATAAATACCAGACTGGCCATCAATACCATCAAACATGTTAAAGGCATTAATAAAAACAAATATACAAAACACTGAAAAAAAAATTGAATAATTACTGCTTGAAAAAGTATTTTCTAAAAAAGAAAATTTCAAATAAATGATTTGTAAATTCTGATTTGTGTAAATTGTGAAGAGTATTATTAGTATAAAGAAAATAGTTTTTGTATTCGATGATAAAGATATTTTATCATCTATAAATCCAACAAAAAACATTAAAATCAGTGATGTTAAAATATTATAATTATAAAATTGATTATTTTGAAAAAAAAAATTTACAAAAAAAAAGTATGCTAAAATTGTTATCATTATTATAACACCACCAATTAAAGGTGTTTTAATTTTATGTATTTTTCTTTCGGAGTCTGGAGTGTCGTAAAGGTCTAAAAGTATACTTATCTTATTTAAATTATAAAAAAAAAAAATATTTATTAAAAAAATTATACTATAAAAAATATTTATTTGACTCATGAAATTACTATTGATTAATATGATAACATAAATTTCTCTTTTTTAACATTAAGAGATCATAAATTTCTTTTTTGATCTTCTAAATACAAATAAAATCCTAATGGAATATAAAAAATTATTGAAATCCAATTATTAAATATATTTCCACTAGGAATTAGTGGAAAAAGATTTATTAAAAAAACAGTCAAACATCCAAATTTTATTATATCAGTATTATTTATTTCTATTTTTCTAAATAATCTAAAAATTTTCTTTAAGAGATATACAATAATCACAATATAAAATAATAATCCTAATATTCCTGTTTCAGATAATATTTGAGCGAGAACATTGTGCGGATGAGTACTACAGGAATCACAAGTAACTTCGTTACAGGTGCCCTCAACATATCCTGGGATGCTACAAAGTTGTCTGAACATTCTTGGTCCAGCGCCAAAGATATAATTGTCTATAAATATTCTATATGCAACTATGTAGTGCAAGGTATGTTCTCTACTAAAAATTACCTTTTTTTCTACTGTGTACTCTTTTTTAAGATCTTCGTATTTATTGAGCAGTTTATTTGATATTTGACCAGATTGCTGGAGTGGTTCTACAAACATTCTATATGCAATTTTTTTATCTGATGTTGCAAAAGAGACTAACAAAACTGGTATCAATATAATTAAAGAAAAAAAAATTTTTTTGTTTAATTTTACAAACAATACTAAAGAAAAAATTGACATTAACATTAAAGCAAATGAAGTTCTTTCACCACTAATAATAACAGTACTCAATACTAAACATAGAAATAATGTACATAAAAACCAATTTAAATTTTTTTTAAATGTAAAAAAAAATAAGAAAAGACTATAAATAAAAATAAATAGTCTAGATAAATAACTTCCTAAAACTAATTCATCTTGAAAAATTCCTGAGACTCTAAAGAGATCACTCTTTTTAAAACCTAAAGTATTATATCCAGAAAAATACTGAAAAAATGCATCTAAACAAATAATAATAAAAAAAATTACAATTATAAATGTGTAATTTCTTTGATATTTAGTCGAGGAATTTTTTAAAACAAACCAAGTAGCTAGGGCAAAAATTATAAATCTAAAATAAAAAATAGATGTTTTAAGAGATGCCAGAGGATCAATTGATATTAAAGAAGATATAACTAAGTAAATATTAAGTGTTAAAAAAAACTTAAAATATATATTATCAAAATATTCCCATAATTTATTTTGAAAAATTATGAATAAAAAAATAATTGAAGTGAAACTTAGAAATAAATCTGGTAAAAAAGGTCCTGTGGTAAGAGAAAGAGGTATTAAAATAATTAAGACTCTTAAAAAATTTAATAAATTATTATTAATATTAATCACTATTTAGTTCTTATAAATATATATATTTTTGTTTCTTTTAAATATATTTTGAGATTTTGATACAAAAATAATATCTTTTTCATCAAAAGGTTTTAAATCTGAAATATTAAATTTTTTATTTTTATTAAATAATATATTCTTATTAACTTCAATTTTTGAGTTTTCATTATTTATCATAAAATAATTTAAAGAATGTTGACCTAAAAATCCAGGATATGTTTGACTAATTATTTTTTCACTCATTAAAAAATTTAAAACTCTTCCTATATTTTTTTGGGTAGAATAATGATTTATAAACAGTGGTATGTTTGCTAAAAAATATATGTAAACTGCAATTAAAATGGTTATTTTACTTTGATTTATTAAATAAAAAAATAGAGTAGAAAATGGGATTAGTATAAGCAAGTATCTTTGGGTAGGATGAAAATTTGATAAAAAAATCAAAAATATAATTAAAATCAAAAAGTAATTTATAAATAATTTATTGTTAGCAATATTTTTTTTATAAATTGAAAAAATTGTATCTACAAATACAAAAAAACTCATAGTTAACAAAAATAGATAAAAATTTGTATTTAAATACTCGGTCAAAAAACCAAAATCTATTTCACCAACTCTAAACATAATGAAATAAGATAAAAATAAGGAGGTTATTAAATAAAACATATATCTAACCACATTTTTTTTTATATTAGAAAGTATTAAATTCAAATAAATTGGGGAAATAAAAATATTTAAAATACCCACATAAGAAATTAATTGAACACAATAAGATAAAATTTCAAAATCTTTTGCTAATTCAAAATTTTCAGGGATTATTAAAAAACTAAAAAGATAATAGTTAAACAAAAATAAACTTGCAGAAATAAATAAGGTTAATATAAAAATATATATTAATCTCAAATTATTCTTTGAATACAAATATGAATAATTTAAATCTTTGAAAATTAATAAAATAAAGATGAAATTAAATGGTTTTATAAATGTAGCCATTGAAATTATTAAAATATTGAAAAATGTAGAAAATTTATTTTTAAATCTAATCAACATCGATACGCTTAAAAAGATAACCGACATTGAAAAAAAATCTGGTGTAGCTCTTAGACTGAAATTAAAAATTAAAGGATTTAAAAAAATTAATAAAATCAAATAATATAATTCTATCTTTGGTTTAAAACTTATTATTTTTAAAAAATTTATTATTCCAAAAAAAATAA
>MDTB01032844.1_pt1 | contig 10238 bp, 10 predicted proteins | sample 811161 | NCBI WGS metagenome assembly MDTB01 (sample SAMN05326650, study PRJNA326480) | marine metagenome | isolation source: seawater | place: Mediterranean Sea | collected 2009
AATGTCAATTTTCTTATTAAGAAAGTTAAATATTTTTTTTTCAAAATTTTCTAAATCCTTTATATCAAATGCATTTGATAGAGAAAGCATCTTTACTCTATGCTCTGATTTTATGAAGTTCTTTGAAGGAGTATAACCAAGAGAATTGGAGGGCGATATATTGCTTTTTAAAAAGGAGTATTTCTTTTCTAATTCAAAAATTTCTTTTTTAATTAAATCATACTGATAATCAGAAATTTTTGGAGAACTTTGCTCAAAATATAACTTATTATGTTTCTTTATTTCAGCTAATTTCTTATTGTAATACTTTCTTAACTCTATTTCTTTCATTTATTTAACTATTGAAGTAACTCTCTAAATTTTTTTAGTAATGATTTTTGCTTTTTCATGTCATTACTAATTTCAGGTTTTTCATAGTTAGTATTTAAAATTTTATAAGACCTATCATACCAATCACTTGACTGATAATTATAACCTAGAAGAGCAGTATATTTTTTTGCTTCATCTATAAGACCTAACTTATAATTTAATTCAACTAACCTATACAATGCTTCTTCTATAAATATCGTTGTGTCATAATCATTAACTATTTTTTTGAATCTGTTCATTGCTGGTATCCATTTTTCTCTATCTAAATAATAATTTGCCAGATATAATTCTTTGGAGGCAAGAATTTCTTCTATTAATTCAAGTTTGAATTTAGCATCCTCTGCAAAATCTGTGTTTGGATATTCTTTTATTAATAAATTAAAATAAGTTTTTGCCTTAATTATTTCACCTAAATCTTTTTTCTCATCTACAATCAAGTTATAATGACATATAGCAATTAAATAATAAGCATAATCTGTATCTTTATGATTTTTGTATTTTTCTAAAAATCTCTCTAATTCAAAAATTGCGTCGTTAAAATACAAGTCTGAATAAAAAGCGTACGCAGCCATTAAAGTTGACCTTGGAGCCCATATTGATTGTGGATATAAAAGCTCGACTTCATTGAATTTTTTTGCGGCAAAAAAAATATCTCCTTTGTTGAATTCTTCTAAACCTTCATTGTAAGCCTCGATCATTTGCATTTCTAAATTATCTTCTTTAATTAAAGAAATTTTTTCATCTTTTTGGGAGCAGGATATTAAAAAAGGAATTAAAAAAATAAAAAATAAAGAATTGTAAAATTTCATTGCAAGAATTTTATCAGAAAATTTTTGAAATTCTAATTTTTAAGCTATTGATTTCAGATTATGACGATTATTTATTAATGAATGAGGTAAATTTTTTCCTTTTATCTCTAACAAAGAGTAATTTCTTGTGTCATTAAATACTTTTCTTAATAATTTATTTGTTAAACTATGACCTCCATTTTTACAGCTTAGCGAGCCTATGATTCTATAACCGACTAAATAAAGATCCCCCATACAATCTAAAATTTTATGATTTACGAATTCCTTTGTATTCCTTAAACCACTTACATTAAGAATCTTATCATCTTTAACAACAATTGCATTTTCAAGAGATCCACCTTTTCCTAAACCAATTTTTTTAAGTTTTTCTATATCTTCATAGAGGCAAAAAGTTCTGGAGTTATAAATATTTTCCAAATTATCTTCAAATACATTTATTTTATTTTTTTGACTTTTAATAAGTGGATTTTCATAATTAATTTCAAATTCAATCTCTAATTTTGTATTCGACTTATCAAGAGATATATATTTATCTCCATCCATAAATTCTATAAAATTATTAATTTTAATTAGTTTAATCGGAACACCACTATTTTTTAATCCAGTTTTTTTTAAAATTTTTATAAAATCTTTTGCAGAACCGTCAAGGATTGGTATTTCTTGGGCATCAACCTCTACAATTGCATTATCTATTCCCAAACCTAAAAAGGCTGCCATAAGATGTTCAATGGTTGAAACTTTTATCCCAAAGTCATTAGAAATTGTGGTGCATAAAGTAGCATCAGTGACGTTTTCAAAACTTGGAATTACTATATTATTTCGATCTAAATCTATTCTCTTAAAAACTATTCCTGAATTAGGAGGTGAAGGTAAAATATTTATATTTACTTTTTTACCTGTGTGAACTCCTACTCCTGATAACGATATTTTTTTTGAGATTGTAGATTGAGATAAAATTGACATTAATAAAAATATACATAGATAAGGAAAATTTTATATTCAAGTAATGTTACAAGAAAATACGATTATTTTGAGAATATATTAAAAAAGGCTTCAAAAAAGCCAGTTTTCTTAGCCTTTATTTTAGTTTTAGTCAGAAAACTTTCATCGCTTTGGTGATAATCAAAACCAGCCTGACAAGCATAAGAATCATTTTTGTTAAAAATTATTAATTCCGAAATTAATTTTTTAAAGCTTAAATTATAATTATTATATAGTAATTGTGATCCACCTCCACTAATAATTAATTTTGGTTTTGTTTGGGTATTTAAATTTTTAAAATAATTACTCTTAAACACAACAATTTCAGTTATTTCATCTACCCTTGCCTCAATAATTTGCTTTAATAGGTCTATTGAGATTTTTTTTTCAAAAATTTCACTATATGGATTAATTTCATTAGAATTAGTTTGATTTAAATTAAAATCATTTTCCTCCTTGTTATATTTAATTTTCAAGTCTTCTGCATAATCTAAATTGAGTTTTAAAACTTTGGAAATATCTTTAGTTATATTGTTACTACCTAAAGGTATTGAATTAAAAAAATCAAATTGAATATTATTAAATATTAACCCACTTGTTCTTTCAAAACCAATATCTAAAAAAATAATATTTTCCTTATAATCATTTTTTTTTTTACAATAAATTGATTTAACATAGCTGGAGCAATATAAGTTTGTTATCTTGAGATTATTTCTTTTGAATGTATTTGATATGTTATCTATAAATAATTTGTTAATGCAGATAAATTTAATTTCTAATATTAAAGATTTTATCTTTATGTCTTCTGCAATATGTATAATTGTTTTATTTTCATCTAAAACAATCTTATTTATTACTGAATGGAGTATTTGATCTTGAAAATTATTTTGTGAAATATAAAAATGAGCCTCTTCAATTAAGTTGTCATAAACTTTTTTAATGGGTGTTGCATTATCAAATATTTTTTTAATAGATATGTCTAAAGAATAAAATTTTGGAGAATCACATAAAACAACAACGTTATCTATGTGTTTCGACAAAAATTTTTCTGCATCCCTTATTAAATTATTTAATGATTTTTCTACATTATCAATAATTTTCTCTTCAGAATAATAAATATTTTTAAATTCGTCATTAAACATACCTAATTTTAAATTTGTAGACCCAAAATCTATTATTGTTTGAATATTACTCATTATTACTCGTTATTATAATTTGATTAAATACTCTGAGGTCGATTATTTTTACATTTATTAAATTATTATTTTCTAATAATTTTTTATAAATATTAATTGACGTCTCTTGCTTTTTAGAAGGCAGCATTAACGTAAGCTTATTTGAGAATAAAAGGTCCCATCTTTTATTTTTGTAATAATAAAATTCTTTTATATTTTCAATATCTATTTCTTCATCTTTTAGCTTTTTTATTAAACTTAAATATTCTTCTATTTTAAAATTTCCATATACAGATGCTAGGTTACTCTGTTCTTCAATTAGATTAGGTTTTATAAAATTTCCATTTTTTCCTATATAAAATTTTTTTCCATTTCTAACAGTTTTTCCAAGTATAGATGTTTTTGAAATATTAATATTTAATGAAGAAGGTATAACTTTATTAACATAAATGTTTTCTAAAAAATTAAAATCAGATAATTTTTCTAACACTTCGTTTTTTTTTAATTTAAATATATTTATGTTTTTTAATTTATTTAGTTCGATTTGAATATTTTTTTTTTCACTAAGAGGTAAGCCATTTATATTTATCATCTTTAAGCTAAATATATCTTGATAATTTTTCAAAATTTGAAAATTAAATATTGAACTTAAAAAGATAAAAAAAAATAAATACAGAAATAATTTATATTTACTTATTAATGGAGGCATCTTTCATTATTTCTTCTATAAGTTGTATAAAACTAATATTTTTATAGCTGGCAATTTCTGGAACCAAAGACAAAGAAGTCATTCCTGGCTGGGTATTTAGTTCTAATAAGTAAAATTTGTTATTATAAAATCTGAAGTCTGATCTTGATACACCTCTACATTTTAAAAGCTTATGCGCTTTCATAGCTATGGAATTAATTTTATCAAAGTTTCTATGATTTATATTCACCGGAATTATATGTTTAGTCTTCGCACTAGTGCTGTATTTTGCTTTATAATCGTAAAACTTTCTTTTAGGCTTTAATTCTATTATACCTAATTTTTTATTTCCTAAAATAGCAGCCTGAATTTCTCGACCAGGAATATATTTCTCAATTAATATTTCTTTAAACTTTTGTGACTTCATCAAATTATATTGAAAGTTTTTTTTATTAGTTATAATCACTCCTACACTAGACCCTTCATTTATAGGCTTAAGAACTACTGGAAATTTTAAACTTTTATTAACTTTTTTTATTAAATTCTTGTAATTATTGTTTTTTTTAAAAATAAATTTGAAATATGGTGGTGTTAGAATGTTATTCTTTATAAAGATTTTTTTTGATATTTCTTTATCGATTGCTAAAGATGAAGCAAGAACTCCAGAATGGGTATATTTTACTCTCTCTGACTCGAGAATAGACTGGATGTAACCATCTTCCCCATATCTTCCATGTAAAAGATTTAATACTAATTTCGGCTTAAATTTTCTCAATTTTTTAACAAAATTCCCATCTGGTTCAATTGTTAAAAGCTTATATTTATTACTTTTTCTTAATTCTGTTGTGACACTTGTAGCTGTTATTAAGCTGATCTCTCTTTCATTTGAATACCCTCCAGCTAGAATTAAAATTTTGATCATTATTCAACAACTACAATTTCTAATTCTAATTTGACGCCTGTCTGATGTTTAACCTGCTTTTTTACAAAATTAATTAAAGATTTCATATCTGCTGAAGTGGCGTTTTTCCTATTAACAAAAAAGTTAACATGTTTCTGGGAGATAGCTGCATCTCCGTAGCTGATTTTGCTTGAAACACTTGATCTAATTAACTCCCAAACTTTTTTATCCGTTTGATCTATGGGATTTTTAAATGTACTACCACCTGTTTTGATTTTAGTGGGTTGCGCCATATTTTTATTTGAATTTAATTCATTCATATAATTATTTATTTCAGTTTTATTTTTTTCTTTTCCTTTAAAAGTGGCACTTAAAAATATTAAATCTTTAGGTAATTTTATTGATCTGTAATTAAAAATAATTTTATTTGCAGGTAAACTTCTAACAATACCCTTAAAATCGACCAATTGAATAGAAATAAGAATATCTTTAAATTCTTTTTTATAACATCCAGAGTTCATTCTAATTCCACCTCCTATAGAACCTGGAATACATGACATAAACTCTAATCCAGAAATATTATTATCTTTTGCAAATTCTGAAACTTTTTTTTGTGAAACAGCTGCTCCAGCAACGATTGTTTTATTATCTAATAATGTAATGTTAGAGAAACTTTTACCTAACTTAATTACTGTTCCTTGATATGTATTATCGTCAAATAAGACATTCGAGCCATTGCCTAAAATAAAAATTTTTCCTCGCAATGCGTAAAGCTTTAAATATTCGATTAAACCTTTGAGAGAGTTTGGTTTAAAAAAAATTTTTGTTTTGCCTCCAATATTAAACCAATTAAGATTTTTAATGCTCTGATCAAAAAAAATATCTCCATCAATTAATAATCCTGATTTTTTTATATCCTTAATTTCCATTAAAAAATATCTTTTAAATTTTTTATCCAGTTTGATATAGATCCTGCGCCCATACCTATATAAATTTTTTCACCAAAAGCATTCTGCTTTATAAAACTTTGTAATTGTAACTCACCGTTTACTTGTATCAACTTAACATTAGAATTTTTTATGATTAATTTAGCAAAGGAATGATATGTAAAATTAAGTCTTAATTTTTCATTAGCTGTGTATATGGGACATAATAAAACTGTATCTGCCATTTTAAAACATTTTGAAAACTCTTTTCTTAAATTTATTACTCTTGAAATTCTATGAGGCTGGAAAATACATACAATTTCCTTATTTTTGTAAACATTTTTTACACCCTTTAAAACTGAACTAATTTCTGTTGGATGATGAGCATAATCATCATAAAAACTTAACTTGTTATAATCAAATATATGAGAAAACCTTCTTTGGACCCCTTTAAAATTGAATAATCCAAGTTTTATATATTTTTCGGGTAATCCAATTGTAAATGCTAAAGAAACTGCAGCAGTTGCATTTTGAATGTTATGGTCTCCAATCATTGGAATCTTAATCCCTCTTATTATTTTTTTTTTACTAGGTATATTAACTTTAATATCAAAATTAGAAAAATTAGTAGTTTGCTTTATGTTTATTATTTGAAAATTTGACTTTTTATTTTTACCATAAGTATAGAAATTTTTGTTATTTGATTTTGTAATAAGTTTTTTAAGATTTTGATCATCATGACATATAAAACCTTTGCCTAAAGATGGTATTTTTTCGATAAATTTTAAAAAACTTTTTTTAAGGTTATTCATATTTTTATAAAAATCTAAATGCTCAGAGTCGAGATTAGTAGCTATAGAATATGTGAAGGGAATTTTTAAAAAGCTACCATCTGATTCATCAGACTCAGTAATACACCAGTTGCTTTTACCTAATTTTGCAGAATTACCAAATGAATTTAAAACACCACCATTAATTATTGTTGGATCTAAATTACCTGCTGTAAAAATACTTGATACTAATGATGTTGTTGTTGTTTTTCCATGTGAACCGGTTACAACTACATTTCTCATGAAAGATACAATATGACCCAACATATCTCCTCTTGAATAAACTGGTAAATTTTTTTTAATAGCTTCAACTAATTCAGGGTTATTTTTTTTAATAGCCGAAGAAATTACTAAGACAGTTGTTTTTTTAATATTTTCTTTTTTGTGCTTTAAAAATACTCTTATTTTTTTTTCTTTTAATCTTTCAATATTTCGATTATCAACAATATCACTACCCTGAACTTTATAACCTAACCCATTCATAATCAATGCTAGACCACTCATACCTATCCCACCGATACCAACAAAATGAATAAGTTCATTTTTTCCTAGATCAATTTTCATTTAAAAGCTCAATTAGTTTAGATTTATTTTTTTCCCAAGTATTTTCTTTATTTAGTTGTGTTAAATTATTTTTTTTGGAAAAATATTCATCATGCTCTCTAAATATTTTTATTATCAGGTTTATAAAGCTATTTTCATGGATATCTTTTTGCATAATTAACCAACAAGATTTTTTTTTTTCGTAAAATTCTGCATTGTAATATTGATGATTATCTTTAGCATATGGAAATGGAATTGCTACAAATGGAATATTTAAATAACTTAATTCCGAAATTGTGGATGCGCCAGATCGTGTAATAGCTAAATCATAATTAACAGCTTTAATTAATAATTTATCATCAAAGTCAAATAATTCATGTTCAATATGATTTTTTTGATAGAAATCTTTAATTTTCTTTTTTGAATTTAGATTAATTACTTGTTGTAATACTTGAATTTTTAATTTTTTTGAGAGTTTGATTATAATTTTACTAACAAATTCATCGAAGAACTTGGCTCCCTGACTTCCTCCAATAATTAATAATTTTTTTTTTTTCTGTAAGTGAAGTTTTTTTATTTTTTTGATATTTGTAGATTTCTTTTCTTAGTAAAGGTTTTATTAAATAAACCTTTTTCAAAAGTTTTTTAGGAATACCTTTTAAATTTTTATCATAACAAATAATTTTTTCAGCAAAGCTAAGTATTAATTTATTTGTTCTTCCTAGGACAGAATTTGGTTCAAAAATAAAAATTTTTATATTTAATAAATATGAAGCTAAACATAAAGGTAAAGACATATATCCGCCAGTACTAATTAAGGTATTAAAATTATTAGATTTTAAATATTTATAAGATTTTATTAATGAGATACTAAATTTTAGTAAATTGTATGGAAATAATATCAAATTTGAAAATAAATTTGGTACATCTATTAATGAATAATTGTAATTCTGCTTGTTAATGTATTTTAATCCTCTTAAATCTGTAGAAATTTTTACTTCGTAATCGTCTTTTAATGCATCATATATACTTAATGACGGGATTACATGTCCACCCGAACCACCAGTTGTAATAAGTATTTTTTTTGTCATTTCAATCTAGTTTTCTTTTTGTTAAATTTAAAATTATTCCTGATAAAATCGCCGTACTTACTATAGATGAGCCACCATAACTTAAAAAAGGTAAAGTCATTCCTGTAGTTGGTAGTATTCTTATATTAACGCCCACATGAATAAAAGTTTGTAATAAAATTAACGAAATACATCCAGTTAAAATAAGTTTTGATAAATCTTCGTTTAGAAAATTGATTTTTTGGATTACTCGATATGAGAAGATTAGATATAAAAATAATATACTAATTACTATTATTGCACCAAACTCTTCTGATATAACTGAGACTATATAATCTGTATGTGCCTCGGGGACCCTTGAATTCAGAGTACCTTCTCCAATACCCTTTCCAAAAAAACCACCATTTATAATTGCATCACTTGCTTTTTCAGCTTGATAGTTATTCCCAGAGCTTGAATCTAAAAAAGCAAAAAGTCTAATTTTTATATATTCAAATTTTGGAACAAATAAAACCAGATAACTTAATGTTGATACTGCAGAAAAAAAGATTATAAAAAAAACAAGAATGTTAATGCCAGAGATAAATATTAAAGCTAGCCAAATCATTGATATCAAAAGGGTTTGGCCAATATCAGGTTGGTAAACAAGTAACATTAATATTGGAAGTATTAATAAAGTGCTTAAGAAATATTTGAAATATAATCTTCTGCTCTGAATAGTTAATATTAATGACAATGTTACAATAAAAAAGGGCTTAACAATCTCAACAGGTTGAAATCTAGGCAAAAATAACAAATCTAGCCATCTTTTTGATCCTTTTACCTCAACACCAAGAAATGGGACTAGCATCAAACTTAGAAAAGCGACTAGGAATAAAATCAATGAAAATTTCTTTAAAATTTTTTGTTTCAAAAATGAGAATATAATTAAAACTACTACAGCTAAAGATATGTAAACGCTATGTTTAAAAAAAAAATAATATGATTTTGTATCTAATTTATCTGAGGCTATAAGAGAAGTGGAGACCAAAGAAAAGAATAGACCCAGTAAAAATAAACCTAAAATTATGAATAATAAAAATTTATCTATATTTTTCCACCATTCGTAAAAAGTATCTAAATATTTGTTCATTTTTTATTTTTTAAGCATAATTTCTATCATCTTGTTAAAAAAATTTCCCCTTTCTTCAAAGTTTTTGAATTGATCGAAAGAAGCCGCACATGGACTAAAAAGAATTACTTTTTTTGTATTGTCTTTTTTAATATTGTTACTTAAATTTTTCATAATCTTTTTAAGTGTTGGTGAGGACTTATAAGATATTTTATTTGGAAGCGAATTAATCAAAAATTTCCTATCTTTACCATACACATAAGCTTTGATATTCGAAATATTTTTTTTTTTTAATATTAGTTTATCTCCTTTTTTAGCAAGTCCTCCAAGGATCCAATATATATTTTCGTAACATTCAAGTAGTGGAACTGTTGAAGAAAAACTAGTAGATTTTGAATCATTAATAATTAATAATTTTTTTGATTTATGGACTATTTGCTGTCTATAGTCTAATCCTTTAAATTTATTGACAGTATTTATAACTGTTTTTAAATTAAGTTTTAATGCCTTGGCAATATTAAACACAAAACTAAGATTTTTTTTGTTACCAGAGTTATTAAAATAAATATTATCTATTTGTTTAAAGTATTTTTTATTTTCAAAATAATTTATTTTGATTATTTTTGATTTTATTTTATTATTTTTAACTAATTCATTAAGAAAATTATTTTCATTATCTATAAAAGCAAAGTCCTTGAAACTTTGAGACTTTATAATTTTAAATTTTGCTTCAGCATAATTTTTGAAAGATCCATGTCTTTCTAAATGATCTGGATTTAAATTAAGTATAATTGAATACTTAGACCTAAAGTATTTGCTATAATCAAGTTGATAA
>MDTB01230593.1_pt1 | contig 10238 bp, 9 predicted proteins | sample 811161 | NCBI WGS metagenome assembly MDTB01 (sample SAMN05326650, study PRJNA326480) | marine metagenome | isolation source: seawater | place: Mediterranean Sea | collected 2009
AAAAACATATGCTTGAAGAAAAGCAACTAAGATCTCCAAACCAGTTAAAGCAACCGAAAAACTCAGTGGAAGCCATCCACCAACTATTCCAAGGCTTACGACAAAGCCTCCGAAAACTTTCATCATAGTATGACCTGCCATCATATTAGCAAATAACCTAACTGATAGACTTATTGGTCTACTTAAATAAGAAATTATTTCAATAATAACAATTAGTGGAAGCAAAATAGCTGGAACACCACTTGGTACAAATAATTTTAAATACCCAAATCCATGTTTAATAAAACCTACAATTGTTACACCAATAAAAATAAAAGCTGCTAACACGAAAGTCACAATTATATGGCTAGTGACTGTAAAAGTATATGGTATCATTCCAAACATGTTACAAAACAGGACAAACATAAATAGAGAAAATATAAATGCAAAATACGGTCTTGCTTTTGATCCTGCGGTATCCCCAATCATTTTGGATACAAAATTATAACTCAACTCTGCTAATAGTTGTATTTTGTTCGGAAGAAGAGAATTTTTTTTAGATCCTAGATTAAATATTATTAAGATCGCAAGGGCACTGATTACCATAAATAAACTTGCATTAGTAAACGAAATATCAAACACACCAACTTTTATTTCTGGTCCAATTCGATAAACTTCGAATTGTGTCATTGGATTTGCTGCCATAATTTATTCTACTTTTGCATATTTTTTGCTGTTTTTATCACGTTAATTATTCCCGCAATTACACCAATAAAAAAAAATATTATTATTAACCATGGCTTAGTACCAAAGGTCTTGTCTAAAATAAACCCAATAATTGTCCCTACAGCTACCGCTGAAACTAGCTCAGTGCTTAGTTTAAAAGCTGCTCCTATAGATGAAGAATTTTGGTTTTGAGTTTCCTGGTTTTTCTTAGAAAGCTTATCTTTTGCAATCTGTAAGCGAGTTTTAAATTGATTTCTAGTCATCTAAATTTACGCTACCATGTCTTCTGCTTTTTGTAGATCTACAGCTACTAGCTGACTTATTCCCTTTTCAGGCATTGTTACTCCATAAAGTCTATCCATTTTAGACATCGTTAAAGCATGATGAGTTACAATTATAAATTTTGTATTAGTAATTTTTGTAAGTTCGTCTAATAAATTGCAAAATCTTGTAACGTTAGCGTCGTCTAAAGGTGCATCAACCTCGTCTAATACACAAATTGGTGAGGGGTTAGTTAAAAAAACCGCAAAAATAAGAGACAAAGCAGTTAGTGCTTGTTCTCCTCCAGATAATAAAGTGATTGATTGCAAACGTTTTCCAGGAGGGCTTACTAACATTTCTAATCCTGCCTCTAGAGGATCATCTGAATCTACGAGTTCTAATTTTGCATTACCACCATTAAAAAGTTTTGTATAAACTTCATTAAATTTTCTATTTACTTTTTCAAAAGCTTCAACCAATCTTTCCCTACCTTTTTGATTTAATTCATTAATACTATCTTTAAGTTTAATTATAGCAGTAACTAAATCTGATCTATCTTGTTCCATTTTTTTGATTTCTATTTCATACTTGTTGGTCTCTTCGTCTGCTTTTAAATTTACAGATCCCAATTTTTCTCTTAATTGTTTTTTTTTATCAAGCAAATCTTCTTGATCAACATGATTAGGTAATTCCTCAAGACCATTTAAATTTGAATTTTCTAAAATACTATTTTCAGTTAAATTGAGATCAGAACTAATTATATCTAACAAATCTGATTTTCTTTTATTTAAACCCTCAATAGTTGCTCCCGAACTCGCTTTTCTTTCTCTAATTTGAATAGATTGTTCTTGAATTTTATTTAGTTGATCTCTTAAAGACTCTATTTTTTCATCTGTTTCGCTAATTATTTTTTCAGTTTCAGTTTTTTCTTGGTTAGAGATTCTTAAATTTTCAGAAATTTGACCTTTTTTTTCTGCTTGTATTTTTGGTTGATTATCTAATTTTTCTAATTGTAAATTTAATTTATTTTTTCTTTCTGAAAGTTCGTTAACCATCTTTTCAGAATTTAAAAGTAAATTCTTCCAACTCTCAATTTCTTTTTCTATAATTTTTATTCTCTCATTTCTTTTTACAGACTCTTTTTTAATGTTCAGATTTTTACTGTAACTATCAGCATATATTTCTATACTATTTTCAAAAACATTTAATGCAGACAATGCCTCTTCATTTTGCTTATTAGAAATTAAATTTCTTATATTTTCCATTTCGTTTTTTAATTTATTTTTTGATAAACCTAGATCTTCATTTGATCTTTTTTCTGTTTCATAATATTTTGAATCAATTTCTATTAAATCATTTCTTTCCTCCTTAAGCCTTTTTTCATTTGAATTAGCATCAATTATAATTCCTTTCTCTCTTGAAATATCTTCATCTAATGTCTGTAAAGATTTTTTACTATTTTCTATCTCTTCTTGTGTTCTTGTATTTTCTTCATCAAGATTTTGAAGTTCTAAGTTAAGCCTCTGAATTTTAGATAAATTTTCAATATTTTTTTCTCTTAATGGAGTTACTTTATCTTTTTCAGATTTAATTTTTTTTTCAAATTCGTTAATTCTTTCATTATAACCTGACACTTCTCCCTCTGCCTCCTCATTAATCTCATTTTCAATTTTAATTTCTTTATCAATTTCAATAAGTCTTAAATAGTAAAGTCCAGCTTCAATTTTTTTAATTTCTTCAGAAATTAACTTATATTTGGTAGCTTCCTCAGCTTGTTTTTGGAGATTAACCAACTGCCGTTCTTGTTGTCTTCTTAATTCATCAGCCCTTTTTAAATTATTTTCAGCAGCATTTAGTCTTAACTCAGCCTCATGTCTTCGCACATGCAATCCAGATATACCTGCCGCCTCTTCCAATATGGCCCGCCTATCTGTAGGTTTAGCAGTAACTAATGCTCCGATACGTCCTTGACTAATCATAGATGGGGAATGAGCACCTGTTGACAAATCTGCAAAAAACATTTGTGTATCTCTTGCTCTTACTTCTTTATCATTAATATAAAATTTTGAACCTTTATCTTTTTCTATTTTTCTTCTTACATTAATTTCATCCAGCTCTTGGTATTGAATAGGACCTTCGTTATTTTGATTAGAAACTGATACTGAAACTTCAGCAATATTTTTAGATGCTTTATTAGAAGTTCCAGAAAATATTACATCTTCCATTCCAGATCCCCTCATACTTTTTGCTGATGTCTCTCCCATTACCCATCTTAATGATTCGACAATATTTGATTTACCGCATCCATTTGGTCCAACTATTCCTGTTAAACCTTTTTCAATTAAGAAATTAGTTTTATCAGCAAAAGATTTAAAGCCATTCAGTTGGATTTTTTTAAACTCCATACATTAACTTATATCAGTTTTTCTAGAGCTTTTTTTAAATTTTTGTAATTTAGAGATTTTTCAAACTTTTTGTTGTTAATTATAATCGTAGGAGTGGCATTTACTTTGAATTTCTTAATACCATTGATTCGATCATTTATGACAAATTCCTCAATTTCTTTATCATTAACACACGCTTCAAAATCGATATTAATTTTTTCTTTTATTAAAAAATTTTTTAAATTTTTATTTATTTCCCCAATTGTTTTTCCCTTGACCCATTTAGACTGATTCAAATATAAACTTTCTAAAATTTTTAAACTTTTACTATTTTTACACTGGGATATCTTTGATGCGTTAAGAGCAGCGACATCGAGGGGAAAATGTCTAAATTCTATCTTAGCGAGACCAGTATCAATGTAGTCTTTTTTTAATTTTGGATACACATTTATATGAAAATTTGCACAGTGACTACAGGTCAAAGACTCATACGTAATGATAGTAATTTTTGCATCTTTATTGCCTACCATTATTCTTTCAATTTTATCTGAACTATTAGCATTGATGCTTAAAGTTTGAATTAAAAGAAGTATAAAACATATTACTATTTTTTTCATTTTTGTTTAAATACCTTTGTTAATTCTAATAGTGATTTTTTAATCTTATCATTTTTAACATCATTAATCTTATCTTGATATTTATTAATTGTCACATTTGTTTCTTTTTTTTTATTGGAAGGTAAAAAATTTTGATCGTCGTCAAAGCTGATAAATTTAATTTTTTCAAGAACAGAATAACCAAAGAAGCTATTCATTTTATCTTTAATTTCTTTTTTTGAGTATTCTAAATCAATTTCATGACCTCTTTTAACCATAACAAATAAAGTACTTAACCCAAATCGATTAGAATTTTTGAAGGATTTTGGGTAACAAACTTTAAATAGTTTTTCACCAACTATATATTTCCAATTATTTAAAGTTTCAGAATAAATATGGCCTTTTTTATTGATAATTTTTTTTACATTTTTTGGTAAAGTGTCTCTAAATGATCTTAAGCCTTGAAGGTTTCTTTGCTTAGAACTATTTTTAAATTGCATATGAAAGAAGAAATGATATCAAAAAAAATTCTTAATTGGTATGACTTTAATAAAAGATCATTACCATGGAGAAAAAATGTCTCTTCGCAAAAAAAAGAGTATTATACCTTAGTGAGTGAATTTATGTTGCAGCAAACACAGGTTGCAACTGTAATACCTTATTTTAATAAATTTATAAAAAATATTCCTAGTTTTAAAATTCTTGCAAAAGTCCAAAACAAAAAACTTTTAAAACTCTGGGAGGGTCTTGGTTACTACTCTAGAGCAAGAAATTTAAAAAAAACTGCACAAATTCTTGTAAAAAACTTCGGGGGCAAATTACCAGATAATTTTGAGGATTTGATTAAATTACCTGGGATAGGAAATTATACGGCTAATGCTATTTTGGCTATTTCTTTTAACAAGCCGTATATTCCATTAGATGGAAATATAGAAAGAGTTTTAAAAAGATATCTTTACTTAAAAAAAGATAAAGAGATTCAAAAAAATAATTTAATAAAAAAAAAATCTATATTTGGAATTTCCTCAAGATCCGATGATTATGTTCAAGCTCTTATGGAATTAGGAGCATTAATTTGTAAACCTAAAGAACCAAGATGCTCCCAATGTCCCATCTCAAAAAATTGTAAATCTTACAAAAAGGGGGATTTTAATTTAACAAAGATCGTTAAAAAAAATAAAGAAAAATATTTTATTTTAAAAGTTTATAAAAAAGATCAAAAATATTTATTAATCAAAAATACTAAGTTTAATTTTTTAAAAAACTTAACGATATTTCCAATGGAGGAATTATCTAATCCTAAAAGTTTTAATAAAAATTTAAATTTTAAAATGTCTAATATGAATATGAATATTAAAATTCAGTATTCAAAAAATAATAAAAAATTACCTTCATCATATTGGATACACCAAAACAAAATGAACAATTTCATGTTACCAATATTTACTAAAAAAGTTTTTAAATATTTAGAGAGAAATTAATGAAAAAAATAGCTATTATTGGAGCTGGGATATCAGGACTATTCATAGCCAATTTATTTAAAAGAAGTTTAAATTATCAAATAACAGTCTACGAAAAAAGTAACCAAATAAATATTGAGAAAGGTTACGGTATTCAATTATCAGTTAATAGTATCAAACTTTTAAATGAAATTGAATTTGACAAATTTGAAAACGATGAAAAATTTACTCCAGATAAAATTAATTTTTATTCTAAAAATATTACTAATAAAATATGTGAATTAGATATTTCAAATTTTAATACAGAAACATCTAAGTATACAACTTTAAAAAGATCTACTTTAATTAATTTTTTAAAAAAAGATTTGGGACACCTTATTAAAACTGGTTATAGTATATTAAAAATAGATCAGCAAGATCAACAAATCAAACTCACTTTTGAAAATAATGAAAACTATGAATGTGATTATTTGGTTATTTCCGATGGAATTTTTTCAAAAAGTAAAAATCTTATTTCGAATAATCGGAATTTTTCAAGATATAACGATACACTAGCAATAAGAGGAGTTTTACCAAAGACTAATGATATTATATACAACAAAAACATCTCTTTATTTTTAAATTCAAATTTTCATCATGTGATTTATCCGATTAACTCTAATGGAGATTTAAACTTTATAGCCATAATGAAATATAAGTTATCTTCTGCAGAACAAAAAAATTATTTATTATTTAGTGATAATTCTTTTATTAAAAAAGTTTTAGATAAATTTCCTTTTGAAAATAAAAAACTTTTAAATAATCTTAAAGAGTTAAAAATATTTCCAGTATTTGTGAGTAATAATTTTTACAAATCTCAAAATAACAAAATTAACTTAATAGGAGATGCTTTTTTTGCTTTTCCGCCATCATTTGCTCAAGGTGCATCTCAGTCAATAGAAAGTGCGTATGAATTATTTCAAAGTATAGAGAATAATACAGATAATGATTATTTTAAGAACAGAGTTAATAAGGTAAAAATGGTTAATTTCAGATCAAAATTTAATCTGTTTAGTTTTCATTTATCTAATCCTATAAATATATTCTTTAGAAACATCCTTTTGAAAAGTTTATTAAAAAATAAAAGTTTTTTAGAGGCTTATTTGGGAAAAATCTACAAAAGTTAGTTCTTCGAAATCAATCTTTGTCTTAAATAATCAATTGGAACAACCACACCATCTAAATTATAATGCCAATAAGTCCATCCATTGCAACTTTCTGCTCCCAAAATAGTAGCCGCTACTTTATGAATTGAGCCTTCAGTTTGAGCATGTTTAATGCTTCCATCTGCCATAATTTTTGCAGTAATTTTCTTTTCATTATCAAAAATTGTTGTTCCAGGTTTTATAATTCCAAGTTCAACTAATGAACCAAAAGGTATTCTTAGTTTGTTTCTATTGTTTTTAAGCGTATCAAGGAAATCGTCATTTATAGGTTTAGTATTTTTCAATCTTTTCTCAGCAGCTTTAAAGTAAACCTTTTCTTTTTCTATACCACAATAATTTCTACCCAATTTTTTAGCAACAGTTGCAGTTGTACCAGAACCTAAAAAAGGATCTAAAACTAAATCATTTCTATTTGAAGTAGCTAATAAAATTCTATGAAGTAATGCCTCAGGTTTTTGAGTTGAATGAATTTTTTTACCATTTTTTTTTATTCTTTCGGCTCCATTACAAATGGGTAAATCCCAATTAGATCTCATTTGCAGATCATCGTTTAAACACTTTAAAGACTGATAGTTAAAAGTATATTTTGATTTTTCTGATTTTGATGCCCAAATTAATGTCTCATGAGCATTAGTAAAACGTGTTCCTCTAAAATTTGGCATGGGATTTTTCTTGTTCCAAATAACATCGTTTAAAATCCAAAAACCTAAATTTTGAATTATGTTACCAACTCTAAAAATATTGTGATAACTACCAATTACCCAGATTGCTCCATCTTTTTTTAAAATTCTTTTGCATTCATTTAACCAAGTATATGTAAAATCATCATATTTTTTAAAATTTTTAAATTTATCCCACTTGTCATTTACAGCACTGACTTTAGATCTGTCAGGTCTAGTTAACTCATTTTTTAATTGTAGGTTGTAAGGTGGATCTGCAAAAATTAAGTCAAAAGTTTCTTTTGGAATTTTTTTTAACTCCTCTAAGCTATCTCCATTGATTAATTTATTTTTAAAGTCAGAATTCATTTGTAAAAATTAATTAGACTCCAAAAAAAATACTTGGTCAACCTAGGATTGTATTTATTGGTTTTAAATTGTGTAAAAATTTTTGTAGATAACAATATGTAGTACTTCTACGTGAAACTTATTTAATTTTATTTATAGGTGAAAAAGTTTTTCTATGGTGGGCTGTTAATCCTAAATTTTTTATAGCTTTAAAATGCTGCTTGGTTCCATATCCACAATTTTGATCCCAATTATATCCTTTAAACTTTTTGCCCAAATTAGCCATCATCCTATCACGAGCAACCTTTGCAATAATTGAGGCAGCAGAAATAGAGGGAATTTTCTGATCACCTTTAACCACTGACTTAAGTTTATAATTATTAATTTTTGGAAGATTATTTCCATCAATTAAAACACATGATGGTTTTTTTTTAAGTTTTTTAATTGCTCTTTTCATTGCAAGTAAGCTAGCTTGTAAGATATTAATTTTTTCTATTTCTTTTACTGATGCTTTTCCCACAGCCCAAATAGAATTTTCTTTGATATACTTAGATAATAACTCTCTTTTATTTTTTGAAATAGTTTTAGAGTCTTTTAGTAATTTTTTATTTATTGATTTATTTAAAATTACTGCAGCCGCGTAAACTGGACCTATTAAACTCCCTCTGCCAACCTCATCTACACCAGCAAAAATTTTCATTAAATCTGAATTTTTAAATCTAATATTTTTTGTTTAATTCTTTTTAAATCCTCCCATGAAAATTTTTTGTTTTCTGGAAATCTCATTAAATATGACGGATTAAAAGTTATCATTATTGGGTAAGTTTTGTTGTTTAAAATAATCTCTTTCCATTTTCCTCTTTCATTAGAAATTTTCTTATTTGAGGAAAGGATTGATTCCATTGCAGTACTTCCAAGTAAGATTAAAATTTTTGGGTTTATAATTGATATGTGTTCTTTTAAAAAAATAGAATATTTTTTAATTTCTTGTGAAGTGGGCTTTCTATCCTCAGGTGGCCTAAAATTAATCGCATAACTTGAATAAACATTATTTTTTTTCAGACCAATAGCTAATAACATTCTTTCCAATAATGCCCCTGACTCTCCTTGAAAAGTTTTATTTTTTTCCTCCTCCTCAGGCCCTGGCGCTTCACCAACAATCATTATTGGACTATCAAGATTTCCATCCCCCAAAACTATGTTTTTTGAATTATCTTTTAAATTGCAATTTTGAATTGAATTTATTTTTCTCTTCAGCTCATTTATTTGTTCAATCTTATTAAAGTTTGTTTCGTTAATTTTAAATCTATTTATTGGTTTTTTGCTAAAAATGAATTTTACTTCTATTGAATTTATTAATTCTTCTCTATATGACTTACTATGATTCGAAGACTTTTTGGTCATTATATTTCTATGTTTAAAAAAAAAATTACAATTATTTTGTTTTTTTTATTACTTTATCAGAGCCCATTATTATCTAAAAGCATTAGTTTTGATAAATTAAATTCAAAAAATTTATCAAAATACTTTTCTGGTATCGTTGCTTTTGAAAATAAAGATAACTCAAAAGCTTTAAATTTTTTTAAATCTTCAAAGATATTAATTAATCAGCATGATCTATATTTAAAAAGGCTTGTTATTTCTTTAGTTTTAGAGGGCAAGGTAGCCGAAGCTATTAATGTTATTAAAACTAGTGGTAAGAAAGATAATTTAAATTTTTTCGAAGTATATATTTTATTGGCTTTAGATAATTTTAAAAAAAATAATATCAATAAAGCAAATGAGATTTTAGCAAATGTACCAGAATTTTTACAAAAAGAGCGATTAAACTTTATTATTCTTAATTCACTTAAACAGTATGCTGATGTATTTGATAATAAAACAATTAAAAAAGCAAAAAATGATTTTGGTAATTTGTCTTTTATAGCCGAAACTTTTCAAAGATGTTATTTAGATGATAAAAATACTGATTCCTTTTTTTTAAAATTGATCAATAACAATCAAGCAGATTATTCTAGATATATTTATTTTTATTTAACTCATCTAATAGAAAAAAATCAAATAGAGGAAGCAAAATTAATAGCTAACGATTTAGACTATATCAATACCACTTTATTGCTATCCCAGGGAAAAAGTTGGATAGAAAGAGATGAATTCAAAGAATTTGGTAAAATTTTTTCTTGCAGCAATCATAGTGATATCTTAGGAGAATTTTTATTTTTGATTTCAAACCTTTATTCATCAAAAAATGAATTTGAAAAATCAAATTTTTATTTAAGTTTATCTGATTATTTAAACCCTAAATTTGTTTTTAATTTGTCACTTGTTGCAGAAAATTTTTATTTTAATGAAAATTACAAAAGGTCCAAGGCTATTTTAAAGAGATTTAATAAAAAACAAGACTTTTATTATTGGTACAGATCTAAAAAAGAAGCCCAGATAATTGCAAAAACTAGTAATAAAAAAGAAGCTCTAAATTATATTACCTCTAAATTTAAAAAAATTAAAAATCCAAATAATAAATTTATATTTGATATTGCAAATTTCTATAAGAATTCAAAAAAATATGAATATGCAATAAAATATTATTCATTAATTATTGATAAATTATACGATGATA
>MDTB01169536.1_pt1 | contig 10237 bp, 10 predicted proteins | sample 811161 | NCBI WGS metagenome assembly MDTB01 (sample SAMN05326650, study PRJNA326480) | marine metagenome | isolation source: seawater | place: Mediterranean Sea | collected 2009
AAACTTACAAGAAGAAAAGAACGTACTTTCGAAATCCTTTTCAGAAAAAGGAGCAAGTGTTAATAATATCAAGATTAAAGTACACCAATTAAAAGAGAAAATAGATGAAATAAATGATTTATCCGATAAAAAACTCAAGGAATTTAATAACATAATGCTTGAAATACCAAACACCATTTTGGATAAAGTGCCTTTAGGTAAAAATGAAGCTGATAATGTTGTTTTTAAGGAAGTTGGTGAAATAACAAAGCACAGTTTTACATCAAAAAATCATCTTGAATTAGCAGAAAATTTAAATCTTATTGATTACGAAAAAGCTATTAAGATTTCTGGAAGTAGGTTTTCAATCTTAAAAAAAGAATTGGCCCAGCTTTATAGGGGCTTAGTTAATTTTATGTTAGATAATAACACAAAAGAATACTTTTTTGAGGAGTTGATAGTTCCGGAATTAGTCAAAACCGATACACTTATAGGAACTGGACAATTACCCAAATTTCACGAAGATCTTTTTAAAACTTCATTTAATGATTTATATCTTATTCCCACCTCAGAAGTTCCTCTTACTAATCTTTACAGAGAGTCACTAATAAATAAACAAAATATTCCACTGAGATTTACAACTTATTCAAATTGCTTTCGTTCTGAGGCAGGGGCTTCTGGAAAAGATACGAAAGGATTAATGAGGGAGCACCAGTTTGGTAAAGTTGAATTGGTGGCTATCACAGAACCTCATGAATCTATGAAAGAATTAACTTATATGACAAGTTGTGTTGAAAATATTCTTAAAAAATTGAATTTGCCCTACAGAATTATTGAAATTTGTTCTGGTGATTTAGGTTTCTCTTCTTCCTATACATTAGATTTCGAAATATGGATGCCCGGTCAAAACAAATTCAGAGAAGTTTCAAGTTGTTCTAATTGCCAAGAGTTTCAATCTAGAAGAATGAAAATGCGTATCAAGAATTTTGAAACTGGGGAAATATATTTTCCTCATACATTGAATGGGTCGTCATTAGCAGTAGGTAGGTTAATAGTTGCAATCCTTGAAAATTTTCAAAATGAAGACGGATCTATAAAACTTCCAAATGTTTTAGAGAATTATACAAACGGATTAAAAGTCATCTCAAAAAATGATTAAAAACTCTGAAATTAAAAAGAAAATAAATTTAATTTTAGAGCTGAAGAATAATGGAGTTGAAAATCAAAAAGTTTTAAAAGTTATAGAAGAAATTGATAGAAGCTTTTTTGTGGATGATGATTTAAAAAAAAAATCACTAGAAAATATTGCTCTCCCTATCGATTGTGGACAAACAATATCACAACCATTGATTGTTGGTCTTATGACCCAATATTTAGACATAAATAAATCTATGAGAGTTCTTGAGATAGGGACCGGAAGTGGTTATCAAACTTACATTCTGTCAAAATTATCAAGATTTGTTTATTCAATTGAAAGATATAAGTTTTTATTTAATAAAGCTCAGGAACTATTCAAAATATTACAACTATCAAATGTATTTTGCAAACATGGTGATGGTGGTTTAGGGTGGCAAGAACAGGCTCCTTTTGATAGAATAATCGTTACTGCATGTGCTAATGATTTACCCGGTAAGCTCGTTGAACAACTAGCGGATAATGGCAAGATGATAGTTCCAATAGGAGAGGAGCATGAAGACCAAATTTTAAAATTGATTAAAAAAAAAAACAATCGATTAACAGTAAATGATTTGGTTAGTGTAAGGTTCGTACCTCTTTTAGAGGGGAAAGAAAGTAAATGAAAATTCTTTTAATTTTTTTTTCATTTTTGTATGGATGTGAAAGTTATATTTATAATGATTACAAAATTATCGATTTTAAAAATAATAAAAAAGAAATCGATTTCTTAACAGATAAAACTTATAAGGTAAGTAAAGGGGATAATTTATATTCCATATCTAGAAAATTCCGTGTCCCCATTCAAAGTCTTATAAGTACAAATAATATAAAATTACCTTACAAAATTTATCCTAATCAAATTTTAATGATACCTGGTAATAAAATTCATAAAATAAGAAAAGGAGAAACTCTCTATTCAATTTCTCGCAAATATGAAACAAATATTTACGTCCTCTCAAAGTTAAATAAATTAATAAACATTAATACTATTAATGTTGGTCAAAGGTTAATAATTCCTAGAAGATTTCTTAATAATAAAAAAGTATATTTAAACAACAATAATGTTGTCAAAGTCAGAGATAAAAAAAAGAAAGAAGTAATAAACAAAAGAACTTCTAAATCCAATTTCCTTTGGCCTGTAAAAGGTAAATTGTTGTCTAAATATGGCAAATCTAAAGACGGATTTTATAATGATGGAATTAATATTGACTCCAAGATGGGAACTCATGTTTTGTCTTCGGACAGAGGAAAAGTGATATACAGTGGAAACGAGATTCCAGGTTATGGAAATCTGATTTTAATAAAACATCCTAGTAATTGGATTACTGCCTATGCACACCTCGAAGATATTTTTATAAAAAAAGGAATCGATGTAAAAAGAGGTGAAAAAATAGGTTCTGTTGGAAAAACAGGAAACGTTAATTCTCCTCAACTGCATTTTGAAATTAGAAAAGGTAAAGACGCTGTTAATCCGTTAAAATTTCTGTAACTTTTTTTTTATTTAAAAAATTATAAGCGAATTGCATTGCGGTTCTTCCAGAAAAATTTCCCTTTTCAAGAGACCATCTTAATGCCAGTTTTTCAATTTCATCTGTATATTTAGTAGAAGATTTTCTTAAATAATATTTAACTATTTTTATATATTGTTTTTGATTAGAGTCATAGAAACCAACCCAAGCGCCAAAGCGATCGGAAAGTGCAATAAGGTTTTGGTTAGATTCTTTTTCTTCAAGTTGATTGCTATCAAATTTATTATCTCTATGAGATAAATGTCTCAAATTTGACGTGATGTAATATTTTACATTCTCAACGTGACTTAACAAACTTCCTTCTACCAAACTTTTGAATAATTTAAATTCTTTGTCATCATTTTTAAAAGAAATATCATCGATAAAAATAATACATTTATATTTTGTTCGACTTAACTCATAAACAATCTCTACTAAATCTAAAATGTTGTTATTTAGAACCTCGATTAATTTAACTTTTTTTTTAAACGTTGAATTGAGATGTTTGACAACAGATTTTACTAATGTTGATTTACCCATCCCCTTAGCTCCCCATAGTAGAATATTATTTGAATTTTTATTGTTTAAAAGATTTACAGTATTATCCATGATTATTTTTTTTTGTTCTGTTATCTCTAATAAATCTTCAAAATTTACATTAATCTTTATTTTAAGTGGTACTAATTTATTTGTCTTTGGAATAAAAATGAAAAAGTTGTTATTTTTTAAGTCATTTTTATTTTGAAAAATATTCATATGATTTCCATAATTTATTTAAATTCTTATTTTATACTTGTATTTCTAAAGTTTTTATATATTGATTTCATTGTATTTAAATGTAAACACTTTTTTTTTGAGGAATATTATGATTAATCATGCTTATGCTCAAGCTGCTGCACAACAACCATCAATGTTGGCATCTTTCATTCCTTTAATTTTAATTTTTTTAATCTTTTACTTTTTGTTAATCAGACCACAACAAAAAAAACAAAAAGAGCATAAAATACTTCTAGATTCAATTAAAAGGGGTGACGAAATTTTATCTAGCGGAGGAATTTTAGGTAAAGTTTTAAAAGTTGATAATGAAAAGCTGACTGTTGAAATATCAAAAAATGTAAATGTAATAATAATTCGTTCAACCGTTGCCGATGTCGTAAAGAAAAGTTAATAAAATGCTAAAAGTTAGTAAATGGAATATTTTCTTCGTTCTTTCTATCTGCCTAACTGCTTTGTACTATATAGTTCCAAATCTCTATGGCAAAAGTGAAGTTACTGCGCTCCCTAAATACATCTCAAAAAAACAAGTTAACCTAGGCCTCGATTTACAGGGAGGCTCTCATTTACTATTAGAGGTTGATACAAAATCAGTCTTAAAAGAAAAATCAGATGATTTAGTAGATGACATAAGAAAATCATTAAGAAAATCAAAGATCAAATATTCTAATTTAGGTTCCAAGATCTCCGGTGCTGTTGTTAAGATAACTGATCAAAAGAAAGTTTCTTTAGCAAAGGAAAGTATTGAAAAAAGTATAGAAAAAGGTATCAAAATTGAATCTTCAGAAAATTTTTTAAATCTATATTTTTCAGAAGATTATATATTAGAAACTAGGATAAGAACTGTTGAACAATCCATCGAAGTAGTTCGTAAAAGAGTTGACGAATCAGGTACCAAAGAACCAATCATTCAAAAACAAGGCGAGGAAAGAATTGTGGTTCAACTTCCTGGCATAAAAGAACCTGAAAGAGTAAAAGCTTTGATTGGAAGAACAGCAAAATTAAACTTTCATATGCTTGATCCTACAACAGTTGAATTGGCTGAACAAAGAGGCAAACTCCCGCCAGGAACTTTCAAAGCCGTGAATGCAGATCCAGTTGCTTATGAAAAACAATTTGTTGTAAAAAAAAGAGTTTTACTAACAGGTGAAAGGCTTAAGAATGCGGCGGCAACTGTTGATGCACAAACTGGAAAATATGTTGTTGCATTTGAGTTTGATAAAAAAGGAGCAAAAAAATTTGCAAGAATTACCACTGAAAATACTTATCAAAGACTTGCAATTCTATTGGATAACAGAGTTATAAGCGCACCTCAAATACGAGAACCCATTACAGGTGGTCAGGGTAATATAAGTGGAAACTTTTCTCCTGAAACAGCAAATGATTTAGCAGTATTGTTGAGAGCTGGATCATTACCAGCTCCGATAAAGGTTTTGGAAGAAAGAACAGTTGGACCAAGCCTTGGAATTGACTCTATTGAGGCTGGAAAGAAAGCACTAGTTATTGGGTTTATTTTAGTTATAGGCTTCATGATTTTAAGATACAAAGCCTTCGGAGTTGTTGCTGATTTAGCAATAATTTTTAACATTTTATTATTAATTTCAATGTTAAGCGCAATTGAGGCAACTTTAACAATGCCTGGCATCGCAGGCATTGTTTTAACGGTTGGTATGGCAGTGGATGCAAATGTACTTGTTTTTGAAAGAATAAAAGAAGAGATCAGATCTGGAAGATCAATTATCAATTCCATAGATTTGGGGTATAAATTTGCAATAAGAACAATTCTGGATGCAAATTTTACAACTCTTATCGCTGCACTTCTTCTTTATAACTACGGATCCGGACCTATTAAAGGTTTTGCTGTAACGCTAAGCATCGGAATCGTTACATCAATGTTCACTGCTCTTGTACTTACAAAGATGATCGTAAGCATTTGGGTTTTAAAATTAAAACCAAATAGGCTATTTATTTAGTGTAAAATAATGACTTTTAACATTAATTTTTTTAAATATAGATATGTTGCGTTTATTTTTTCAGTAATACTAATATCAGCGACATCCTTCTTATTTTTAGCAAAAAACCTAAATCTAGGTATTGATTTTAAAGGTGGTATAATGGTTGAAGCAAAATTCACTACTTCGCCTGATCTTTCAATTCTTAGAGACAAAATCGACAAATTAAATATAGGTAACTCTGAGATTCAAGAGTTTGGGGATGCAAATACAATTTTGTTTAGATTAGAAAGAATTGACAATGAAAATATCTCGCAAGAAGAAATAATTAAAAAACTAAAAAGCGAACTTGATGAGGATACTGATTACAGAAGAGTCGAATTTGTAGGACCTAAAGTTGGAAAAGAATTAAAAGCAGTTGCTTTTAAAGCTGTAATTTTTTCCTTACTTGCAATGTTTGTATATATTTGGTTCAGATTTTCAGGATGGCAATTTGGTCTTGGTGCTTTAGTTGCTCTTTTTCATGATGTTATTTCAACTATCGGCTTTTTTTCATTAACACAGATAGAATTTAATTTGGCATCTATAGCTGCGATCTTAACAATTGCCGGGTATTCAATTAATGATACAGTGGTTGTGTTTGATAGAATTAGAGAGAATTTGATTAAAACCGATACAAAATTGGAAAAATTGCTGAATATTTCAATTAATCAAACTTTATCAAGAACATTAATGACTTCTGTAACAACTCTTTTAGCGTTACTTGCCTTATTTGTTTTTGGAGGTGAAGTTGTTAAGGGTTTTGTGTCTGCAATGATGTGGGGTGTTCTAATTGGAACTTATTCTTCAATTTTTATTGCTTCTCCATTAATTTTACTCTTTGGCTTTAAGCAATCAGAAAAAACTTCATAAATGAAGTTTTATTTTTTTTGTATCTATAGAAAGAACAACTTTCCCAAAAATAGATTCTTTACTAATTGGACCAATTTTTTTCTGAGATATGCTTTCGTTTGAAAGACCTTCAAACCAATAAAAATTATTTTTGTCAATTTTTACTAGTTTTTTAATTAGTCTTCCATATTTTTTGTGTTTAAAAACTAATAATTTGCTGATTTTGTAAAACTTTCTATCTGATTTAACTAATACAAAGCTTTGGTGAGGGATAAAGGTTCCCATACTATTACCATTAACTCTCAAAAAAAAAAAGTTAAAAAACATCTACTTTTTTAAATCAGGGTATACTAATTCCATGCCTGGAGGATATGGACTTATTGCCTTGAAAGTCTTAATATCTTTTGAGTTCCAAAATATTTCAGCAAATCTGTTAACTTTCTCTAGAAGATCAACCGATGCATCCTTATCAACATTTTGTTTTGCTTTTGATGATGCTAACATAATAGAATGAGTCAGATCATGTAATTCCGGATATTTCTCTAGCTGTGGTTGTTTAATATAATCCCCCCATATAATTCTAATTTCGTCTTTAACTTTGTGTCCTTGCTCTTCTTTTTGGGCAACAAGTCTAGATATTTGTGCATAGTCTGATACTGATAGTTCAGCTTTTTGTTCTATCTCATTTATTAAATCTACAAGTCTAATCATAGTTAAAACCGCAATTTGAGAAATGATAGGGTCATATATTTTGCAGGGTATGTCACAGTGAGCGGAAACTTTATTTAAAGGGTTTGTTTTGTCGATGAAGTTTAAAAGTTTGTAAATCATTTTGGTTCCTTATATGTATGAGAGTAGATAAATATTTTAAAGTTAATAAACATTAATTATATTATATTATCTTTTTTAAACAAAATTCAATATTTCTAATGATTAAAAAAAAAGAAGATTTGTTTTATACTAGATACCTTCAGAATAAACTTTATTTCAAAAATAATGGTTATATAAAATCTTTGTTTTTACTTGAGAAATATCTCTTTGAAAATTTTAGTTTTAACGAAGAATTACCAATTTCAAATTTAAAATATAAATGGGTATATGATTGTATCAAAAACAATCAATTCTCAAATGAAATCTCTAAAGAATTTATTATTTTTGGACTAAATAAAAATAAAACTAAAATTTTAAGTCTTATTGATTCATTTACAAAAATACCAAATTTAAATAACGTTAAAGATTTTTTTTATTATTTGAATGATTTTAATAAAATATTTAATAGTTTATTGGATCTTAAAGGTAAGAAGAAATTAAAAACTTCAGTAATATTTCAATTTGTTCTTTTAATTTATACAAATAAATATAAATTTGATAATTTGACAAAAACTCAAATTGATTTCAATTATAACACTTCTGACTATTTTGAATTAGTTTTAGTAAATATTTTTTTTAAAAATTATAATTATAAGATATCAAAAATTTATTACTTATTTAATCTTCTAAAAGGATTTATTTTTAAATGAAAAAAATAATTTTATTTATCATTGTCTCAGCGATTTTAGTTAACATAACCGTTTATATGAGTTTAAAGATAAATGATTATTTTTTTTATATTTTAGTAAATCTTTTCATTGTTATTTTAAATTTATTAATCTTAAGAATTAATAAATTAGAGAATTTGATACAGAAAATTGAATTAGAGAATGAAAAATATTTTCAAGACCAAAAGGCTGAAGATCATCCTATTATTCAATCTGCGAGAAAAAGGCTTGGAAAATAATCAATCCTTTAAGAAATCTTTTAAACACTTTGCAGTATCATTTTCTTTTTCTAGTAAAAGTTTTTCAACTTTTCCTTCAAATAATACATATCCTCCTTTTTCCCCTCCCTCAGGTCCAAGGTCAATAACCCAATCTGAAGTTTTAATTACATCTAAATTATGCTCAATTACAATAACTGTATTACCATCTTTTACAAATTGATGGAGAATTTCTAATAGTTTATTGACATCATGTGTATGTAAGCCAGTAGTTGGTTCATCTAAAATATACAAAGTTTTACCTGTAGACCTTTTTGAAAGTTCTTTTGCTAATTTTATTCTTTGAGCTTCACCACCTGAGAGTGTAGTCGCAGATTGACCAATTTTAATATATTCTAATCCAACTTTTTTAAGAGTTTGAAGTTTCTTTGAAATAGATGGAATAGCCTTAAAGAATTCTATACCTTCTTCAACTGTCATATTTAATACATCAGAAATACTTTTATTCTTAAATTTTACTTCTAATGTTTCTCTGTTAAATCTTCTTCCTTTGCATAAGTCGCATGTTACAAAAACATCGGCAAGGAAATGCATTTCTATTCTCAACGATCCATCTCCTTGACAGTTTTCACATCTACCTCCTTTGACATTAAAAGAAAATCTTCCTGGTTTATATCCTCTTGCTTTTGCTTCAGGAAGATTTGAGTACCATTCTCTTATAAAATTGAAACAACCTGTGTAAGTTGCTGGATTTGACCTTGGTGTTCTACCAATTGGGGCTTGATCGATTTGAATTATTTTATCTAAAAAATGAGAACCAGAGATTTCGGTGTAGGCTAGGGATGATTCATTTGAATTATTGATTTTTTTTGATAAGGCTTTGAACAGTGTTTCAATAATTAATGTTGATTTTCCACCGCCTGAAACACCAGTGATACTTATAAAGTTTTTTAAAGGAAATTTTACATTTATATTTTTTAGATTATTTCCACTTGCACCCATTATTTCAATAGATTGTTCAGAAAAAATACTATTTCTTTTATTGAGAGGAATTGAAAGCTTTTTTGATAAATACATACCAGTTAGGCTTTTTCTATTTTTCATAATTTGATTTGGTTTTCCTTCAGCTATTATTTCTCCACCATTAATACCTGCCCCAATTCCAACATCAATCACATGATCACTCTCCATTATAGTTTCTTCATCATGTTCAACAACAATAACTGAGTTTCCTAAATCGCGAAGTTTTTTAAGTGTTTCTATGAGTTTTTTGTTATCCTTTTGATGGAGGCCAATAGAGGGTTCATCTAAAACATATAAAACGCCTGTTAACCCTGAACCAATCTGCGAGGCCAATCTAATCCTTTGGCTCTCGCCGCCAGACAATGTGTTAGAATTTCTGGAAAGTTGAAGATATCCAAGTCCAACATTGTTAAGAAATGTTAACCTATCAATTATTTCTTTAACAATCCTTTTTGAAATATTTTTTTTGTAGTCTGTTAAATTTTTTTCTAAATTCACAAACCATTCTAAGATTTTTTCAATTGATAATTTAGCAATCTCACTAATATTTTTTTGATTAATTTTTATCGCTAAAGCCTCTTCTTTTAATCTATTGCCCTTGCAAACTTCACAATCGAATTTGCTCAAATATTTATTTAACTCTTCTCTTTGCCATAAATCTGATTTTCTTAATTTATTTTCTAAAAATCCAATAACTCCCTCAAATGGTTTGTTGTAATTCCAACCAGTATAATTATTAAATATGTTGATAATCTTATTATCACCATAAATAAGTTTCATTCTTTTTTCTTGAGGAATATCATCCCACTTTGAATTTGAATTAATCGAACAATGTTTAGCAACAGCATTGATTAAATCGTAATAAAACTGATTGTTTTTATTCCATGGAAGAATCACACCATCATTTAGAGAAAGATTTGAATTACCTATTATTAATTTAGGATCGAATTTTTCTTTATATCCAAGTCCATCACATTCTTTACAAGCTCCGTTGGGGCTGTTGAAGGAGAAAAGTCTTGGTTCAATTTCTTCAATTGTGAAACCTGAAACTGGACAAGCGAATTTAGATGAAAAAATATGATTTTTTTCTTCATCAAGATCATAAAAGTATATTACTCCATCAGATAGATTTATAGCTGTTTCAATTGATTGGGCTACTCGATTTTCATATTTTTTAT
>MDTB01219083.1_pt1 | contig 10237 bp, 5 predicted proteins | sample 811161 | NCBI WGS metagenome assembly MDTB01 (sample SAMN05326650, study PRJNA326480) | marine metagenome | isolation source: seawater | place: Mediterranean Sea | collected 2009
CAGGTCGGCCGCCTCTTTATCGAGATTTACTCCAGAAACCCGATCACGCGCCTCTACGGCCTGTGCCTGCACAATCCTTAGGGCGTCATGAGCGATGGAGGACTGTGTCGCCAAGTTGCCCACGTCGCCTACAAAACCCAGGTAACCCTCAGTCAGTGTCAGGCCCCCGTCGAGTACTCCCTTAGACTCGAGGTCAACCAAACGCAGAATATTGACGTTATTTCCCTGCGCATCGAAGGAACCATTAGGGCCCAGGTTATTGCCATCGAGGACAAATGAATCACCAATTTTTGCCGGATTATCGAGCGTCACCTGAATGCCCTGATAATCAAGAGCAAGCTCACCCCCATACGATCTTTCGGCCAACACCGTTTCGGTTCTAAGATCTCTCACCCTGTACCGATCTGATGCCACGAACTCAAACTCAATCTGACGCGAACGCAATCCATCAGCTACCGCCACTCCAGAATCTGTGGTTGTAGCTGTCAGTTGGCTTTGTCCCGATCCCGTAACGAACACCAACAAATCCTCATCAATCTCACCAGAAAGCCGGATTTGCGTGTCAAGGCCAAGCAGATTTAGGTCCGAGGGTTTACCCTCGGTACCCAAATCGAGACGGATAGAGTCACCGTCCTCCGACTCGAGAGCCATAGAGATGTTACCGATGTAACTCTTACTCGTAATACCCAGGGCGTTGCCACCCAACCCACTGGATGAACCACCTATGACGATATTGGCGCCACCTAGATTATTGTTGCGGAGGATAAAATTTCCGCTGTTCAGTTTCTGAGCGAATACACCGGTCTGTTCAGTTAACGCATTGATGGACGAAAGCAAATCGTCATCAGATGTAAAACGGGTTAATGACTCTGTGCTGACCGAAGGGACGCTGTATCCGTTGATCTGCAGGCCAGCACCAGCGTCGAGGCGGAGTCCCTCTTTGGGAATCTCGATCACGTTATGTGCTTGGACGCTCACACCCGAGTCAGCCAAGTCAATCCATGACTTCACATTGTCGGCGGACAGAACACCTGACGCCCCAACTGTCAGAGACCCCAGAGAGATCCCGTTGATGGAAACGTCACCATCGTCAATCACTACCCTGTCCGTGCCGGCGGCGTAACCAATACCTCGTGTAATAAGTTTCGCCATGAATCTTCGATCACCAGATGCAACCCTGCCCTCATCGATCAGGTCTGACGAAACAAAGTCACGACTCAGAGCCAGATTAGTACTGAGATCACTAGTAAAAAGCTCTGTGGTAATGCGCTTCGCGACCACATTTCGATCGTCTTTCAGGTCAGAACCGTTATTAAACGTTATGAGCTCTGAGACCCGGGCCGCCAATTCATCTGACACAGTTCCCTCTGCCAAAGCATCAGAAAACCTCACACGGAGCGTCTGAGCCAGACCGTTATAGTTCGTCTCCAATGTAGCCAATTCAACAGCCGAGCCGCCCTGCCCCAAGAATAATGTATCGTTGACCGCGGTGACCGTTCCTAAAGCTGGATCCGCAAAGGCTGAATTGGTCACGCCGAGACGGTCAAACTCGGTCGCTGGCTCTAACGTGAAATCGAGGCCACCGGCACCAAAATCAGTACCGAATGGTGCCTCAAAGAATAAACTATGCAGCGGTAATAGGTCGGTTACCTCGACCGCCTCCGCTCTCGCCCCGTAGAGCAAATCAAAATCTTTGTAACCTGCCAGACCAGTCTGATTCAGATACGTATCGCTGTAGGTGGCGTTCGAGTGAAATTGGGGCAGGCTGTTGACCATTGACTCCAGCGATCCCAAAGCTCCAGAGCCTATGAGATGCCGACCATCAGTCGTCATGATTTGCAGGGCGTTATCAGATCCCGACTCCGGGTCGAATAATAAGTCAATGCCTGATTTTCCGGCAGGTATTACGGTTACGGGGGTCACCTGCGATGAGGTTACCGCGAGCGGCCGGCCGGTCTCCAAATCACTTAAGTCAAACCTGGCGCCACTGGGTAACTCAGTGATCGAAAAGGAGGCTTTTGGATCGAACGTTCCGCTATTTGTCGCCGAGGGTGTTACCCGGAATAGTGAGGATGCCGCTATCTTTATACCATCATCGAGTGCCAGCTGGATCCCTTGTGCGGCCCCGGTATCCGGAGTCAAAGTAAACTGATCCCCAACGTTTACGTTACCGGTCACCTGGATCGTCAGGTCGTTCAGTTTCAACAGACCCTGTTGATTTGAAAACTTTGTGGTTCCATCGCTGTCAGTCGCGTACCAGAGGCCGCGCGAACCGTCGTATAGAACGGCGACCTGGCTCGCCACATAATCCTCAGGATCGTTAACCACAACCTGAACCTCGTAATCTCCCGAGGATGCGCCACGGTCGACGTCAAAGCTCGGAACGACCTGGAAGTAGTCCTCGCCAAGGTTTCCTTCACCGTCTAGTCCGGTTACCTGAACCGCGTTCACTTCATCAATCAGTACATTAGCTAGGGTATCCAACTCCCCGGTGACATTAACCAGGGTCTCAGAATAAAAACGCGCGTAACCGGCGACGCTTCCGCTGGGCAAACCTGTTAAGGGCTCGTTACTGAGCTCACCCTGTAGCTTGTACTCCAGGCGGCCCCGGTCGTTGGCGACGGGGTCGATGGCCAGTGTTGACGATTTAATTCCGGATACGATCCTTCCCTTCGTCGAAGACTCAGACAGGGAAACCGTGACCGAGCCCCGTTTGTCAAATGAGGTTCTTATTTGGACATATTCAGAGAGGTCGCGGAGCAACTGATCACGGCGGTCAAGTAGCTCAGGCGCCTGATCCCTTTCAGAACTTTTTTTCAGCATCTGCCGGTTGACTTCGGCGATCTGCTCCGCGAGCGAGTTAACTGACCTGACATCCGCCTCAAGGGCGGACAGTGATTGATCTCCGAGATCATCCAACTGGCTTGCGAGCCCATTGAATCGGGTCGCTAGTGCCTCAGATTCGCGAAGCATTATCCCGCGCAGGGCTGGAGAGGCGGGGTCGGTCGAGAGCGACTTTCCCGAAGAAAAAAACTTATTCAGTGCCGTGGTCAACCCAATTTTCTCATCACCGAGTAAATCCAGTAGTCGGTTCGCATACTCAACAGCGGCGCCCTGCGATTCAAGGTCCGAGGTTGCCTGCTGCAGTGACGACTCCAAAAAACTGTCGTATTGCCGAGCGACACCGTCGAAGTAAGCACCGGTTCCTATGTACCCGTTACCGACATCCTTTGGCTGCGCCTGCCGAATTTCAGTCGTCTGGCGGCTGTACCCGTCTGTACTAAGGTTTGCGATATTATTGGAAACGGTAGATAAAGCCTGTTGCGCTACACCAATACCGCTTGAGCCGATACCCAGTAAATCTGCCATCAGTCACCTCCGCCGATAAGGAAACGGCCTCGGTTCAATAAATATTGTTGTGTTGCCCCTTCAGGAAGCCGGAATCCGTCCGATTTAACGTCTAGGGGCAATGAATCAGGTGTCCGACCATTAACCAAAAATTTTTGATCACTATTTCCTTGATCCTGACCCTGCGACTGACGAATGAACCGCTCGACCATCTGGGCCAGCCCAGTAGATCCGCGCTCCGACATTGCCATCACGATCTGTTGGTCATACATCTGCTCGAAGGTTTCAGACGCCTGCGACTCAAAAAGGCCACCCTTTTCAATGGTCGCGCGCATCGACTTCATCATCATCTGAAGGAACATCGCCTCGAACTGCTGGGCGGACTTCTTAATCGCGGCATCATTCGACGCATCATCCGCGGCCTTTGCCTTGAGCTCGCCAAGGCCCGCGAAGTCGTAAGATGATTTTGGTCCGATCGCGTCAGTCATCAGATCACCACCAGCTCGGCCCGGAGACTCCCGGAAGACTTTAGTGCCTCCAAAATGGAAATCAACGAAGACGGCGTTGCCCCAGTCTGGTTGACCGCATCAACGATTTCCTTCAAATCAATTCCAGGCTTGAATAGAAACATCTTGTTGTTAGGCTCGCTAATTCCAAGCTCGGCATTCTGAAGGGCCATCGTCTGCCCCTGAGCCGCGAACGGGTTAGCTTGGCTCACCTCATTGGTCGCGGATACAGTTACTGTGATCGGGCCATGAGTAACAGCAGCAGCCGTCACTCTGACATTTCGACTTATCACAACCGTCCCGGTACGGCTATTAATCACGACCTTTGCTGCAGGCTCTCCTGGATTGACGTCTAAGTTCTCAATTAATGACAGGAACGACACCCGAGAGTTTGGGTCCTCCGGTGCGCGGATCGCGATGGATACGCCGTCAAGTGCCTTCGCTGTTTCGTCGCCGAAAACAGTATTCACCTTGTCGACGATTTCTTTGGCCGTCGTGAAGTCGCCGTCTCTTACGTTTAAGACAATGTGCTGAGACCGATTGAAGGGGGACTCCACCATACGCTCCACGGAGGCGCCATTCGGGATTCGTCCTGCTGTGGGTACACCGATAACAACCTCGTCGCCAGCGCCATTGACCTCAACGCCCGTTGAGGTCAATGCGCCCTGAGACACCGCGTAAACCTCACCATCTACACCCCGCAAGCGGGTCAAGATCAGCGTCCCGCCCCTAAGAGACTCGGCGGACCCGATGGTTGATACGTTTACATCAATTCTTTGCCCCGGCTTAGCGAACGGCGGCAGATCCGCGGTAACCATTACCGCCGCGACATTAGCCGCTTTAATGCTGGTCGCCTGAACACCGGCAACATCAAAATCTGAGATAACACCGTCTACATTTACTCCGAGCCGGCTCAATACCGAACGGAGGGACTGTCCCGTGAATGGCACATTACCGCCGTCACCAGTTCCATTCAGCCCAATGACAAGGCCATAACCAATTAACTGGTTAGATCGAACCCCCGCGACATTGGTCAGATCCTTGATGCGATCTGCAAGGGTAGAGTTAGCTATTATTAACAGACTCACTAGTAACCAGCGCATGATATTCCCCTTTAAAACGGCCACAGACTAAACAATAAATTAGTGCCCCAAGGAGTGCGCTGAGCGTTTGCGCTAGACCCCACACCCTTGTATGTAATCTGCGCACTCGCTATCCGCTTCGATTGCACTGAGTTATCAGGTTGAACGTCACCGGGCCGAATGATTCCCTTCACCTGGATCACCTCTGATCCTGTTGAGAAGTTGACGATCTTTTCGCCGCGGATAAGCAGATTTCCGTTGGGGTAGACCTCGACAACCTGTGCGGTCATAGTTCCCTTGAACGTCGCGCTCTGGTCCAGGACCCCTGAACCCTCAGAACTAATTTCGTTCTCTTCCTGAAGATCCTTAGACAAGAAGCCGCCGGGGCTGCCCCACTTCGCTATCTGCAAAGGCGAGAACACGTCGTTCTTAGTTTTCTTAGACGCCTTGTTGCTGGCTGTTGCATCGGCGTCCATTGACTCGTCTAGCATCACCATGATTACGTCGCCGACCTGGTAACTCTTCTTCTCACCAAACCAACTGTCAGCGTTAGAGCGACTGAAAATTGAGCCCGTCGGAATAGAAGACGCTACCCTAGGCTGAGGGATCACCGGCGCATACTCCGGCGACGGACCCGCAACCTTCTGTGCGGCGCAACCCGTCAAAAGCAGTAGTAGAAATATGATGTTAAACAAACGCATCGATCAGCCCCTTAGAGGTTCTGGTTAAGGAATCGGAGCATTGAATCGACCGAAGAGATAGCCTTCGAGTTGATCTCGTACGCACGCTGGGTTTCGATCATATTCACCATCTCTTCCACAACGTTGACGTTGGCCGCTTCCAGTGAGCCCTGGGAAATTCGGCCAGCGCCGTCGGTGTCCGGGTTAGTAACGGTAGGCGTCCCCGATGCGGATGTTTCTCTGTAAAGGTTCTTGCCCATGGGCTCGAGGCCCGCATAGTTGACAAACCGCGTCAGCTGCATCTGGCCGATGACTTCCTCGGCAGCGTTCCCGTATGGCTGGATCGTTACCGTCCCGTCCTCTCCGACGCTGATGGACTCGGCATTGGCTGGGATTACTATCGATGGTTGGATAGGCATACCATTTGCGGTAACTAACTCTCGGTCGACCGATAATTTAAATGAACCGTCACGGGTATATGACATCGTTCCGTCCGGTTGCAGTACCTGAAACATGCCCTCGCCTTGAATCGCAAAATCCAACGCGTTCTTAGTCTGAATCATCGATCCCTGGTTGTAATTTTTCTCGGTGGAAACAATCCTCACACCAGTACCAATCATGAGACCTGTGGGAGAAATATTGTCTCCACCAGTCGAACCTCCGGCCTGACGAATGTTCTGGTACAACAGGTCCTCGAAAACCGCTCGATCTTTCTTGAAACCGACGGTATTCACGTTGGCGAGGTTGTTCGATATGACACTCATGCGCATCTGCTGCGCATCGAGTCCGGTTTTACTTACCCAAAGTGAGGCTTCCATTTAGTGTCTCCTATGACAACCTCAGCATGCTTTCGCCGCTGGTGTCGTTATCTTTCATTTCTCGGATAATCTTGGTCTGCATCTCAAAGGAACGCATGTGATCGATGAACTTGACCAAGGTGTGCACTGGGCTTACGTTCGAACCTTCGATAGCCCCAGGTGTTAACGATGCGACACCCGTCCCCGGCTCAAAATCTTGATAATCTTGAGTGTTTGTCATTGGCTTAAAGAGGCCATCCTCCCGTCGAGCGAGGTCAACATTTGTAGCGTCTCGGATACCTAGAACCGAGAGTATTTCGAATCCATCGGAAGGGAACATCGGATCAAAACCGGTAATCCTCCCGTCAGAATTGATCTGGTATGTAACGCTGCCTTGCGGGAGTTGTATCGGCTTAAGCGAGTCATCTAGGACCAGGTGTCCCTCTTGTGTCCTGAGGAACCCCTCGGGATCGAGCTTCATGTCACCGCGTCGAGTCCATGCGATCTCTCCATTGTCCGCCAACACTGGCAGAACAGTTTTGTTATCCAGCGCGACATCGAGTGCCTTATTCGTCACGATCCTCGGTCCATGCGCCAAGTCGATAAGTGGCGACGTGACAGCGCGAGGGAGGTATCTTGTGTCGAAGCCATCGCCCTCGGTACGGATCGCGCGGTTCGCGAGCTGGAATGCCTTCTTGAAACCTGGCGTAGATACGTTCGCAAGTTCATGCGTCATATTCTGTCGGTCAAGTCGGTACTCCGACATCGCCATATTCGCTGTAAATACCAAACGATCCATAATAAATCTCCGCTATCTCTCGCTATTAGCTCCTAATGTTGATAATGGTCGAGGTCAAGGTCGATGAGGTCTCGATCGCTTTTGCGTTGGCCTGGAAATTTCGCTGTGCGGTAATCAGGTCAACCAGCTCTGACGTCAAATCGACATTAGCCCTTTCCCTTGCACCTGCACGGATCGTGCCAAATCCAGCGCCACCGGGCTCACCGAGTGTCGGGCGCCCGGATTCATTGGACTCGAGGAAGGTTGAGTCTCCTAACTGACGTAGCCCGTTGGGTGTCGAGAAAGTGGACAAAACAATTTTTCCTTTTAGATCCTGGGTACCATTCGAGTACGAAGCTGTTACCAAGCCATCATCTGCGATGTCTACCGCGACCAAGGAACCATTCGGCTGACCATTCTGGCTCTGCGAGTTCACAGAGAAATCACCCGAGAACTGGGTAGATCCGGCGTAGTCGATGTCAATATTGAGCGTATTACCCGAGCCACCGATCACAACGTTATCGAGCGATATACCACCGAGTGGAGAGATGAGATTACCGGCCGTGTCAAAGGTCAACTCGCCTTTATCCAAGAACAGGGGTCGAAACTCTGGATCATTCGTAAATTCGCGGCTTCCAGGTAACTCTGAAAGACCTGAGGTCACGTCGGTACTGTACTCACGGAACACCCCATTCTCGTCCTTCGTGACGTAGATTGGTCTGCCGTTAGCTGTCTGTTCCGTGACTGGTGGTCGATACGTCGACGTCTGGCCAACGCTCGAATCAATTCCCTCCAGACCGTAGCGGGATGAGCCCGATACCTGGAAGAATGACGAGTCTCCGCTTGTCCCGGAGGTGAATGTGAATATCTCATTCGTCTGATCAAAATCGACCACGACACCAGATATTGAATTTCCACGGTTGTCCTGCATGGCATTGATTCTGTTTTGGAGTGCTGTCTTGAAACTATTCAGGTTGTAGTTTCCAACAGGCAGACGGAAGGTTTCCGTCACACTGTCGACCGTTACCGTGAATTGGTTAGATAGATCGTCGATGAAGAACGTCTCGTCCGGGTCGATACTCACAGGCTTACCAAACACCTTCGCGGCAGTCGACTCTACGCCTCGAACAGCCGTTGAACCCTCCTCTGCAACTACCTCAAGTACGGCCGATGGATTATCGGAATCAAAGCCAAACAATGTTTTAGCATCATCGGAAACGTTTGTGATTCGAATCGCAGACGTGTCACCCGTCTGGCCACTCGCGATCGTAAAGGTTCCACCAACTCCTCCCTCTTCCGTATTGGGAAGAAACTCAACCAAAACACCATACCGCTGCTGGCCCGAGTCTCTCGAAAGCTGCTCAGAACCATTTGGAATAACCTCAGCCGGGTACCGGCCTCGAGAGTCAATCGTAAAGTCAGATGATTGGGTCGTCAGGCCGAATAATGTATTCGGTACCAAGCTTCCTGTAAGTGAAGCCTCCGCCGGTACGTTTGTGATACGGAGCTTACTTGAGTCATCCTCAGGTGAGAAGACGAAGCCCTTAGACGCTCGGCTATACTCTACCGAGATGTGCGTATTTGTTGCTGCGCGGAGCTGGCTTGTTATCTCCGCCGCCAATGATTCCTCTGTATACTGAGTACTCGCAGGAATAAATACATCAACCACCTGTAACGGGGTTGACGTTTCCTCGGTCCCGGTCACATCGTCACCATCTGCATCAAATAGCACACGGAATTGGCGATTCGCATCGGAACTGACGTTAAAGTAACGTTGATCACCGAACTGTCGGTTGATTTCCTGTGTCATAAGCGCCGCGACTTCCTCTCCTGACAGTGCAGAATTCTCATCGCGGGTCATCGTTGACAGATCGACCATGATCGCATCGGTGGCGTTGGCGTCATTGGGATCCTCGTCGATCGTCAGCTCGAAAGCCTGTGACAGATCGTATGCCTCTTCACCATTGGTTGAGATTTGAGTCACGTCGCCCGCGGAAAGCGCGGTAACGACGTCAGAAACGACACCGCTCAATAAGTTCTGACCAGTACTCAGACCTGACGGCTCTTCATCCACGGTGACCGTGAAATCTGTTCCGTCGACCCGACTCACCACGAACTGAAACGCATCAGTAGCGGAGGCAGAGATTCGATACCCTGTTCCTGCTGCCGAATTATTCAGGGCCTCTACAATCTCCGCTGTGGTTGGGGTCGATCCCAATACCGACCCATTGGTCGTTGACGCTGAGTAGGAGGTCGTTAGCTGGTTTGAATTTGCTGATATATGCTCGTGAAGCGCCGCGTCCCCGCTAAGAGAGTGGTCGCCGCCAAGCGCTACTTTGAAGTTGGTGCCATCAGCACGAGTCACTTTTATCAGATTGGCGTTCAGGGTATTGCCGCTCGCATCCTGCTCCAACTCAAAAGAATATTCCGTGTTCGTCAGGCCGGTTGCGGTTGCTGTTAGTGCCGTACTGCTTACCGAGGAAATATTTTCGGTCAGTGCGACGTCCCCAGATGCGATCGAGTTCCTAGTACCAAGCTTTAGGGTAAATTGTTGGGTAGTGCTGAAGCCCGAGTCTCCATCCGCCAGGGACGCGCCCGCATTTGTCATCGCGAACGTGGATGTCTCGTCCACCGAATGAGAGGTCGAAAATCCAACCTTAAACGAGTTGGTTTCGTCAAATCTGTCGTCACCCGACACACCATTGGTGACGATGAGTTTGGTGCCCGCTGTGTTAGTCGCGAATACGAGATTTGAATCGGTGGCCGGGTTAGCGTTGAGATAACTGACAAGCGTCGCCAGGTCCACATCGTCTGACGCGACTCCAACAATCTGTTCACCCACACCATCGCCAGTGAGTGCGACGGCTGTGCCAGCTGTCGCATCAGTCGATGATGCGGCCAGTTGAATCGTGTTTGCGTCAACCACAATGACGTAATAAGTATCGGCCGTGAGACCCGTATCGGCGGTCGTCGCGCTGTAGGTCACCTGATCGCCGGTGGTGTAACCATGGACGGCTAATGTAATGCGATCAGTCAGTGGAGCGAC
>MDTB01232209.1_pt1 | contig 10237 bp, 9 predicted proteins | sample 811161 | NCBI WGS metagenome assembly MDTB01 (sample SAMN05326650, study PRJNA326480) | marine metagenome | isolation source: seawater | place: Mediterranean Sea | collected 2009
GGCGTTGCATGGCTGGATACGGGGACGCCGGAAAGTTTGCTAGAGGCAGCGCTTTTTGTTGAAACAATCGAAAAAAGACAAGGTTACAAAATTGCCTGTTTGGAAGAAATAGCTCTGAAAAATTCATGGGTGCAGCCTGCCTTTGTAAAACAATTTGCAGAACAAAATGCATCAAGCTCGCTTGGTCAGTATCTTTTAAGGATTGTTGAAAAATGAGAGTTTTGGATACTGAAATAGCTGATGTGAAAATCATTGAACCAACGGTTTATGAGGATGAAAGAGGCTATTTTTTCGAGGCCTTAAATGCCCAGAAATTTAGAGAATTGATGGGATTTCGTCCTGATTTTTCTCAATTAAATGAATCCGGATCTAAAAGAGGCACCATTAGGGGACTTCACCTCCAGAAAGCGCCTCACGCGCAATCAAAACTTGTAAGAGTTGTTGATGGTGAGGCTATGGATGTAGTTTTAGATTGTAGAGCTGATTCCCCAACGTTTGGAACGCACATATGTTTTGAGCTTAGTTCGTCAAATAAGCGACAAGTATGGATACCACGCGGGTGTGCTCACGGGTTTCAGGCTTTAAGTGAGTTTGCTCTAGTAAACTATATGGTCGATAATCCTTACCGTCCAGAAGCAGAAGTTACCATCAATTGTTTTGACGAAGCTTTGAATATTCCTTGGAGAAATATCGACAGAGTGGTTGTAAATAAGAAAGATAAAAGCGGCCTCAGTTTTGCGAAATATGCCAGCTCTGTATTTTGAAGTGAATTATAAAAAGACGCCATGGTGTTAATTTTTGCTAAAGGTTATTTTCAGTTTATGACATTGAAAGTATTAATATTTTTTATCAATTAAGTGAATGCAATGAATTGTGGATTTTTTTGATCAAGCAACATTTCGTACATTAGTGTGAAAGCTGTTCAGGGTTTTGGAGTCTTATAAATTTCTTAACAGTTTTCCTGTAATCATTTAAATAGGCAAAGTTTCCTGAATCTTTAAAATGATTTTTGTAAAATTCTATCTGGTCTAGCAATTGACCGAGAACACTTTTGTCGGAAAATTGTTCAGAGTATAGTTGGCGGCTGAAAGAAGCCTTAAATTTTGAATGATTTAGTATCATGCTGGGCACTCGCTCCATAACAAAAGCATGGATAGGCAGTACTTCTCCTTTATGAGTTGTTTTGAAATTCATAAGCTTGGGATTGCGCAAGCACAAGTCGAGATAAATATTGTAAACACGAAGCCACTCTCGCCAAAATATGGGTTTCGCAAAAAGATAATGGCTGTACACGGATGTGCTAAGATTGCAAATTCGAGTATCGAGATTAAATCTATATCCAGATGCTTGGGCTAGAATTTTTGAAATTTTCATTAAACCAGGATGCATAGCATCACCTTGCAACCAAGGGTTCAACCAGTAAACAGCTTCGTCAAACTCAGAAGTAAATAAAAAAGCCTCTGTGCTCGCGCTCTTGAAAGATTGGCACTGGGTAATTTTTTCTAAATTTAGCCCAGTTTTTTCATTGAATTTTGGGGAAAAAAATCCAACCCAAGCATTTTCAGGAAACTTTTTTTCTATTAACGTTTTTGCGATGGCAGGTGTCTCAAATAATTCCCAAATACCTGCAGAATTATCTAATACAATGTGCCCGCTCGGAACACTGTTTCGCGTTTTTTCATTATAGATAATCGTATGAGCAAATATATTTTGGTCGCTCATAGTATTCCTCTCAACCCATCTGTGAGCCTAATACTTTGAGCTCTATCTATGACATCTCTGGGGTTTAAAGCGTTTGATGAGAGACTCTGCAACAGTTGCTCAAAAGATGAGCGTTCACACAAAAAATTGTAGCCATCCTCATCATTTTCATGATCGCTAAGGATGGAAACACCATTCGCTGCCATATAGTTGAGTCGGAAGGGGTTTACGAAGTCATCAGTCAAACCATACGAGAGTGATAGGCCAAATTTTGATTGTGAGATCGTATAGTCTCTGACGCTGAAGGGGTCATCTTGACCTATGAATTTGATTCTTCCTGGATGGTATTTCAATAACTCGTCTTTTTTTGAAATGCGTGAACCTTTAATCAACCCAAAAAAGCATGCAAGAAACTCTGGTTCTGAGCTTCGTGAGACGTTTTGACTCTGCATACATTCGTGAAACCCCCATTTGGCATAATGGAGTTTTCCGGCATCGCATGCATTGGCAAGTGCTTTTAAGTTGTACATGTATGGTGTTATTACAATTTTGGACTCCTCAATAAGGCGCATATAATTTTTGTTGTTGAAGTTCTGACGGTAATTGATTGTTGTTCCATTGTAATTTTCAACCTCATAAACCCCAAAATCCACTCCAGAGCCCAGAAATGTCTGCATAGCGCTGCTGTCACCTGCAATAACGTCAGATCCAATTATCAGATTGAGGCGTTTGCCCTTGATCTCGTTGTGGGACACAGTGGTGTCGTAACCAAGAGTTCTAAAAGCGTGATAAAGGCCATAAAGTATATCACTTTTTCGATCAAAAAACTCATTAAGCCCGAGATGTAAAAGATTTAGTTTAGTCATATGTTTTCTTAGCTGTGTGCATTTGGTCGCGAGGAGCGCTTCATCGCGGTATAAGCAACAACCATGCCACTAACATGAAAAAAGCCGTCTGAGAAATTTTTCTCGGTTGGCTAATTACTGTCTTGGCATCAATTTTGCAATGTCGAAGTATCGTTAATAAATGCAACCTGCAGAAGCAGATAACTGTAATCAGGAGACTCTGCAGTGCCTATTCTATTTCATCGTGACAGGGTTGTACATTTCGCTCATATACCGAAGTGCGCTGGCACTTCCATTGAGGATTACCTTATTTCGCAGGGTGTAAAAACATTTTTTCTAGATCGGTCTTATAAGCACTCAAAAGTTGGAGAAAATTGGAATGCAAGCTCTCCTCAGCATATTGATGGTTGGGCTTTATCAAAGCTTTTTAGTCCAAGCCTTATTGACACTTGCTTTGGTGTTTGTCGTCGACCGGAAGATAGATTGAGAAGTGCATTTAAATTTCAGCTTCGTCACCAATACATAGATAGAAATCTTAGCTTATCGGAATTTATAAAAACTCAATTGGAAAAACATGCTCTCAGTGTCGGTTTTTTGGACAATCATTTTCTACCCCAAGTTTATTTTTTACTTCCTAAAAAAGACTACAAGATATTTCGGTTTGAAGATGGCTTGGGTGAAATTAAATCATTTATTGATAGTAATGTGTTAGGGGCAGAATTAAATAACTCAATGCCCCACAACAATGCTTCCCCTGTCGGTCACGCGGATGATCCAAAATTCGCACTTGATCAAGAAGCGCGACAAGTAATTCAGAGGATTTATAAAGCCGATTTCGATACCTTTGATTATCCCATAACCAATTGAGAAACTTTTGTCAGCTTAAGAAATGGATGGCTACACTTATCCCTTAATGTGATGCCAACTCAGTCTACTAGATGAAAATCAATCCAGTAGATTTTGTGTAAAGCAAACTGACAGTGCTTTTATAAGTATTTTTCACCTTCGACACGCTGTCTGATTTCGTTGCAAGGAGAACCAAATGCAAGGATATTTGCTTTAACGTCTTTTAACACCATGCTGCCAGCGCCTATTACAGTGTCTTTCCCGATCGATACACGGTGAATTATAGTACTACCAATTGAAATTGCAGATCTCTCGCCAATAAAGACATTGCCACCCATCATAACCCCGGGTGCAATAGAACCAAAGTCTTCTATAACTGTGTCATGATCAACATTAGCAGACGAGTTAATAATGACATGTTTCCCGATTTTCGTGTCAGGCCCAATGCTCGCAAGTGGCATTACAACCGTCCCAGCTCCCAATGAAGATTTTTCTGCGATACAACTGGTTGGGTGAGTGAGGGTGGCAAATTTAACATCATTAATTTGGCAGCATAGATATTTTGATATTTTTTCTCTCTGGAAGTTGTCCCCAACCGCAATACATAGTTCCTCGCCGTTATAGTTTTTAATTAGTTTTTTTAACGAGATAACTGGAACACCATACACGGAAGCTCCATTTTTCAAATCGTCGACGCAAGCAATAACATTCCTGCCCAAAGCACGCGCTACATTAATCACGCTTTTTGCGTGGCCGCCAGCACCAAAGATTAAAACACTTGTATCAATTTTGACCACTATGTTTCACGCCCTGAACAACTGCAGTTTTTCGTCAGCGTTCGTCCGTTAATTAGCTGCCACCTTATCTAGCAAGACGCCGAATAACGACGAATTATGGTACGAACCTTGCATAGCTCAAAAAATACATCAAAGTGATCCTAAATTCTATCAATAATTTAATTGTGGCAACTCTCGAGAGAAAAGTGAATTATGACAACTTTTGTGGATCAGCTATTCGCGCCAAAGGCTCAAAAGAAAGGATGTGCCAGTGAAAACCCCTGTCTGTCGACGCAAGCCAATTTACAAAGTGTAATGCCAGGAAACTTAAATTTTCACCTTGAGCCGTTTGTTGCGCCAAACTACGGCAACTTTAAGTTCATCCGCGAAAGGGTAAACTGCCAAAAACCATTTGCTTTTGTGAAGATCAACCATGGCACTTGGGAGGCTTTTACTCAGCTTTATAAAAATGGTTTAAGATTGGAGGACCTGAGAAATTGGAAGCTTAATCAAGCAAAACTTGAGAAGGTTAATGCTTCATATTTTACAGATGACAAGGGCATGCTTATTGAGTGTGTTGATGCGATACAGGATTTGCCAGGCCCTGATAGCGGTGTATTTTTCGTAGCTGACCTCGAACCTTGGCCATGGTCACGAGTTGTAGAAGGCACTCCAGTACAAGGCTACAATTCATGCAAAACCTTGATTGAGCGATGCGTTCAAAGTCAACATCTTCAAACATCCATTGACTTGGGTTTAAAAGGTTGTGTTTTTAAAGCAGCGGTCATAACCGGAGAGTTCTTTGAATTTTTGCAAGAGATCAAAAAACGCAAGGTAATAGCAATTTGTAATGAAAACGATAGACAATTTTTTACATCAGGTCTTTTTGATAATATTGATTTAATTCAGATATCAAGCACCCAAGCGCGGGCCCAAAGACACGAAATTTACAGCGAAATTCTCCGAAAAATTTCGAAATTGGATTCTAATAGTCAAGAGTTGCCTCTTATTCTTTACGCTGGTGGTGAGACCATGGGAGTGTCGTTTTGTAATCAGCTATGGAATGCCAGAAGAAAACTTCAGTTCTTAGATTTAGGCGGTGTTACTTGGGGGTTGACAAAAGATGGCTGTAAAAAAATGAATTGGTCTAGGGTTTATGCCCAAAAAATTGGTCACAATCTAAAATCACATGAAAAATATTTTTTTGATATAGGTTGCGCGTATACAGGTGAGTTTGGAATCAGAGATAACACGATGGTTAACATCGCCAACTCATTTGGTGTCAAATATCCAAAGCCTTTAGCTGATGTGCCTGCACCTTTGCCGAATGGGCCGATCCAATTTATTGAGAATAAGATATACGACTTTTCCCGCATAGCGGAGTTTATGCAACTCTCCATTGAAGAAAATCACCATGCGAACGGTGGCCCGGTTACAGATCTTCTAGAGTACGTGATGGCAAAAATCATCGGTTTGCCGGATACTAAAACTGTTGTAGCTGTTTCGAGTGGCACTGTAGCTCTCCACATAGCTTGTGCACTATCAACTCAACAGCCAGGTGTCGGCCGCTGGGTCACGAGCGCATTCAATTTCTTATCTGCAAATGTTGGGCCTCTTTCACAAAATAAAATTATTGATTGTGATGAAAATGGTAGGCTGTGTTTTGAAACTTTGCAGAGTTTAGATCCAGCTAGTTTTGATGGAGTTATCTATACAAACGTCTTCGGACAGTGTGCTGATTGGAATGAAATTTTTCAATGGTGTCGTGAAAATGGAAAAGCCATGGTGGTGGACAATGCAACAGGCTTGCTTGACCGCCCATCAAATGAGCCATTTATAGAGGGGTGCGTCGAAATAATATCGGGGCATCACACAAAGGTCTGGGGAGTGGGAGAAGCTGGGTTTTTAATTTTAGACAAAAAACAGGAGTTAATGGCAAGATCGTTCGCAAACTTTGGTGTTGGCTCAGAGTCAGTTCATGGCGTTTCTTCTTCAAACTACAAGATAAGCGATCTGGCCTCAGCAGCCCTTTTGGATAGGTTGGAAAGATTACCCTATGTTTCACAGTTTTATTTTAAGCAGCAAAGAAGGATTTTTTCAATTCTGAATTCCTTAGAGGGAAAATTGCTAAATTTTAATGGCACTACAACACCAAAGACTCCAAGAACCTTCGCGCCGGTGCTCGCAAATAAGGTGATTAGCCCCAATGTAAAAACAAGTTATTTTCAATATGGAAAATATTATAGCCCACTCAGTCAAACCAACGGATTGGGAAATCCTACCCCTACAGCAAAGCGTCTTTTTGATCATTGTTTATGTATTCCCAACTCTCCGATGATGCGTTGTATTTCTGACGATCAAGTTATTTCTGATTTGCGTTTGATATTAGGTGAATAATGAACAAAAGCGAGAGTGAGAAAGTTTTTTGTATCAGCTTTCAACGAAATGGCACACGAAGTACCGGTGAAGTGCTGAGACGCCTCGGGTATTCTGTTGCGGGATGGTCAACATCCAACAAAAATCAATGGACTGAGAAACTGTTTGATGGAAATTATGAAGCGATATTCGCTGACAAAGATTTCTCAACAAACAATGCTTTTGAGGACGCGCCTTGGTTTTGTTCGAACGTTTATAAATATTTATTTCACAAGTTCTCCAAAAGCAAGTTTGTTCTCCTCGAACGTGATAGCACGAGTTGGATGCGCTCAATGCGCAACCACTCTAATGGAAAGTCTCTCGGCAAAACTGACATTCATTCAGAAATATACAACCGCCAATTGGAACTATGGAACAGATTGAGAGCTGGTGAAAAAATTCCCTCAAACAACGGATTAGACCTTTCTGGTCAAGACCAAGATTATATAAGAATTTATGAAACGCACAATCTTGGAGTTAAACTATTTTTTCATAAATTTGCGTCTGAGAGACTTTTTTGTGCTCGGTTGGAGGATCCGAACAAATGGAATAATCTTGCAGACTTTCTTGGGCGCAATTGCGATGACCTGAGTTCAATTCATGAAAATCGGTCATAGGCATTTAGGTTGATTGAATTGGTTAAGTGTAGGTCTATAGTCATCGCCAATCACAAGTAGATATTCTCTCTCCCAATTAATTTAAAATTGAAAATGCTTCTGCCCATAACTTTTGAGTTATCGGAAACCTGTCGAAGCAGTATTCGTATGTTTTGCAATAGTGTCTCGTAATTCTTTCTTTTAACTGCTGTGGAATAGGCTCTGCAGACTTATTGCTAAATTTTACTTGTTGCAATGCGCTTTCTTGCAATGACAGACCTAAAAAATTGTTTATGAGTGGGACAGAATTACCGAGGTCTTCGTTAAATAGAAAGAGTTTTTGTGCAAACATCGCTTTTTCCAGACTATGCAATGTTAACTCGTACCGTGTTCGCATTTCACACCTTGGATGGTTGTACATTATTTCTAAAAGCTCGTTATCACTAATTTGTGTATTTCGAAGAAAACCCTTGTTCCACATTTTTGCCATGCTGTGGCACCGAGTCACAGGATCTCGCATAATGAACAAGAGCTTAACGTCAAAGCCAACACGGGTAAGTCTTCGTCGTATTTGCGCAAATTGATCAGATGTGAGTCCTGCATACCCAGGTGTAATGTCACCTGTCAGCGCTTTTCCTCGAACTAGCCAGCGAAAATATGCTTCATAAAAGAATGGTAAACGCTGCATCGCTGCCTTTCGTGTCCAGACGTTGAAAAATTTTCCACTTTGTGAAATGCTTCGACGCATCAATTTCAGATCAACAGTCTCAGTATCAAAAATATGATATTCTTTAACGGGCCCAAAATTTGCATTGGGCAGTTTGCTTAACACATCATGCAACATTGTTGTCCCAGACTTTTGGGCTCCAACACAAAATAAGAACTTTGGCTTCAATTTATTTTCCTCATATTTTTTGTTTCGTGGGCTGGGTGATCCCTGCGCAATGTGAAATCATGCTCGATGTTCGTATAAACGCCTCTGCTAATGTCTCTGTTTTTTGTTTCTTGACTATTCTATGCTTTTCATACCAGGGGGTTTTGTTCGACCCCAAATCCCAACGATAGTCGAAGAAATCGCCAAGAATTAGGTGGACTTTTTGCCCGAGAGACCCTGCGAGATGAGCGATGCTAGTATCAACTGACACAATTCCGTCTAACGCAAGGCAAAGGGCGCCTGTTTGCCGAAAGTCTCCAAGTTTTGGATAGTTCGTGAAGTTCGAATAACCCTGCATGAGTCTTTTCTCCTCCAACGAAATATTGTTATGCAAGCTGACCCATTGAATATCTCTCGGTAAATGCCCTATAAATTCTTTCAGTGAGGTGCTTCGGCATTGATCCTTTGGGTGATTCGGGTTGCCTCGCCATGCCAAACCGATTGCCGGAACAGCAAACCCCTTTAGCTGTTCTTCCCAATAGCCAATTTCTCTCTTAGAAACTGTGAGGTAGGGCGTGCCATGAAAATGAATATGGTTCTGATTTTGGAGAGCAAACGGCAAACTCATTAATGGGCAATGGTAATCAAACTTTGGAAGACGGCTCCCCTTTTCAAAAATGCATTCCTTGGGCAATAGTGATTGCATCAATGACATGAGCGGCTTTTCAATTTCAAGTAGCACCTGGCATTTTATGTTTTTAAAAAATTTAATATACCGGCAAAATTGGATGCTATCGCCAAGTCCTTGTTCGCTGTGAAGCAGAATTGTTTTACCGGTCAGATCTGAATTGCCTAGCCACAATGGTGGTGAAAAATGTCGAATCTGCGATTGAAAATGAGCCGTCTTCCAACGGTATTCGTATAGCTTGAAGCCCTCTTTGAGCTTGCCAATAGACAACAAGGTCAGCGATTTATTGTAATATCCTTCGGCAAAATCTGGATTAATTTTAATACTTTGTTCGAAATCCTCGAGCGCTGCGCAAAAGCATTTTAGTTCACGTCGTGCAACGCCTCTATTGTTATATGCTTTATAGTCATTTGGGTTGAGTTTAATCGCAATTGAATAATCATCAATTGCCGACTCATATTCATGGAGTTTTTCATGCACCACACCGCGGTTGTAAAACGCCGCAGTGCAATTCGGGTTAATCCTAATCGCTACAGTAAAATCGTCAATGGCCGCACTAAACTGACAGGTTTGCCCAAATGCAATACCCCGAGCGATTAATGCCTCAAAATTATCTGGATACTTTGCAATGATTTTTGTGAAATCTAAAATGGCATTTTCAGTCATGCCTTGCAGGCGGAGAATGCGACCGCGCGTCAATAGGGCTTGAACTTTACTTGGATTAGACTCAATGGCTCTATATAAAAATTGGATTGCGAGATCAAATTTTTGCTGTTTTTCTAGAATTACACCGATGCCGAATAGCGCATCAGCTTGCCTTGGGTTCTCTCCAAGTATGTCTTTGTAAATGCCATAAGCCTTCTCTAGCTCATTTTGGCTGTTGAGTAGGTCGGCTTCTTCTATTTTTGTTTTAGTGGCCGCAAAAGAAACGCCTCCAGAAAGAATGTTTTCCAGCGCGCTTTTTTTATTATTACAACCAGCCTTGTCGGCTTTGTTTTGCCAAAAAGATGCCATGTCACGTGCCTTGTTCAAGGGCAATTGAATTCAAAGCTTCAGCATGCCGAAGGATGTTTGTAAAAAATTTTGATAAGCTTGACTGGCCATCGTTGTTGTTTGAGGTACCGATAACAGATGAAATTTCTTCCTGCATAGCGATTTGTAACAGCGATGTCGTGCCATTTAGACATCGGAATTTTTCCACTAATTCAGTGATATCAGCATCTTTATTCAGGATTGTTTCTGGTGCTGAATCTAGCTTGATAATGGCATCTGCAATAGTGGCGATCTGGCTCATTTTGTCACTTATTTGAGCGAAATAGTCCGTAACATGCGTCGATTTGATTTCTGTGCTTTGTTGCCACATAAGTTTTTTCACATGATGGCTGTTGTTGAGGTCTCGGTTGTTAGCAAAATCTGACAAGCTGACATGCTCAAACCCGTTGATATAGGCGCCGCCCTCGGTTGCATTGACAAGCCTTATATGTGGCGCACTTAAA
>MDTB01018634.1_pt1 | contig 10236 bp, 9 predicted proteins | sample 811161 | NCBI WGS metagenome assembly MDTB01 (sample SAMN05326650, study PRJNA326480) | marine metagenome | isolation source: seawater | place: Mediterranean Sea | collected 2009
ATGGTCCGCCTTGTTATTTTTCTCCTTTCCATTGATTGGCTTCAATAGCAATTTCATCACTACGGACGCACCTCTTCTTGCTGCCTGGTCGGCTTCCCTTTATCTCTTAAGCAAAGCTTTTACTTTTGACCAAACTAGGGATTGGGTCCTAATCGGTCTAATTAGTGGCATAGGCCTAATGAGTAAATACTCTATGGGTCTCTTCCTAATTGGAGGTATCGCTTTCCTGTGCTTTTCAGATCGATTTAAAGTTTTCTTTGCTCGAAAAGGGCCTTATTTGGGGGCGGTTGTCGCGTTTTTATGCTTTTTACCCAACCTTCTCTGGAATTTCGAGAATTCATTTTCCAGTTTTGAGCACACAGCAGAGATATCCCAAATCGATAATGGCGAGCTAGATCTCGGTTCGGTCGCTGAATTTCTTGCAGCTCAGTTACTGTGTGTGGGTCCCTGGTGTCTTATTCTGTTTTTTGGAGGACAAGCCACTGTGTCGAAGGCCAAAGATATATCTTCAGAAGGCTCAAGCCTCATGTGGGCAATGACGCTGACATTATTAATTACGATTTCTTTATTAGCGCTACTTGGCCAGGCTAATGCGAATTGGGCTGCTCCGTTGCTGATTTCTATATCTATATTAATCGGCACGTCTGTGTCCCAAATGACTTATAAGTGGAAGCGTGTAGCAATTTCCTGTGTGGCAGCCAATATTTTGATTTTAATCGTTCTCCACTCGTATCCCTTTTTGCTGAAGACATTGAATATCGAGCCAACTACTAAAAATAATCCTTATGATCGTGTGGACGGATGGAAGGAAGTTATACAGAAGGCTCAAGCGATTATCTCGATTCCTGATGACTCTCTTATACTTAGCAACAATAGGCTTATTTTATCGTATATGGTTTTTTACAACGACGTTGCAATCTCGCGCCTTGCTGCCTGGAATTCTGATCAGAAGATAGACAATCATTTCGAATTAGTCGCAGATCTGGCGGACAAAACGTTAGACCAAATCGATGGTAGAACGATTTATTTTGTTTCGCGTTCTGAATTGAGTCCAAAAATTTTAGAACGATTTACGAACAAAAAAATACTTTCTATTTTGCGAGAGCCAGTCTACGTGGACCTTGAAAGAGTTCTTTACATTTACAGGCTGTCTGGATTTAAGGGTTATTGATGTTTTCCGCTAAGTTTCTAAGGGTCGATGTCTTTCTGTTTTTATGCAGTTTGGGAATCTTTTTAGTCTGGCCTGAAATTGATTATGCTGTTTCGGCGATTGCCTTTGATCCTCAAACGGGCTTCGTCTTCAGTGAACTGTTGCTCGTTAAATTTTTATACGAGTTGTTTGCAGTCATCCAATGGCCTGTATTGCTTGTCCTTCTTTATCTGACTTGGGTTGCATGGCGGAAGGGAAACTTGAGCCTTCGAACAAAATCGGTATTTCTGCTCGTTTGCCTTTTCCTTGGTCCAGGTTTGTTAGTTAACGAAATCATCAAAAAGACCTCAGGTCGAGAACGGCCGAAAGATACGGTTATGTTTTTTGGAGAACGGGAGGCTACAAATTTTCTCGACTTTTCGGGGACGTGCTCCTCTAACTGCTCCTTTGTAAGTGGACATGCTGCAATGGGCTTTTGGTTTATTTCCCTATTTTGGGTTTATCGAAAAAGTTGGGTGTTTCTGGTAGGCGTGCTCATCGGGTCAGCAGTCGGGGCCGGCAGGATATTACAGGGTAGTCACTATTTGTCTGATGTAATCTTCGCATTTTGGGCCGTTTACTTGATTTGCCTTCTGTCTTGGTACTTTCTGATACGGAGATCGGATCCAGAGTCTAACCAATAGGCTGATTAAGAGAGCGATAACTCTTAAGAATCAAACCAACGCAAATCAAATGGGGGATAATCAAACCTGCCGCTACGGATAGGGATGAGTTCTCTACACTCCACTTCGTAATGACAAGGAGCATGTAGTATGCAGCTAAATAGAGAAAAACTGGGACAACTTGGCTGTATTGGGATTTTTTTGGCGGAATTCTAGAGCGACAGATCGTAAGAAGAGCTGAAAGTAAGGTAAAGATTGGCAACGAAATTCGCCAAAATAATTCTTCGGGGTGTTCGCCCCTGGCAATGAGCTCTCGAGTTGGCAGTCCTTCAACAGGGCTCTTCATTTGAACATTTTGGTTGAACCGTATTTTGATCTCATCAAACTCATACTGACTTAGTCGAGATTCTCCCGGAACCGTTTGAATTTGAACGCCGTTCCGGATTGCGATTGCTTGCTGGCCAGATTGATCTTTTGAATTAATGTCCAAGCTACTGCCCCACAGGACTAAGTGCTCTCCATTATCACTAATCGATTGCGCGAACACGTTATTCTGCTCATCAATGCTTGGCTTTTTTGCTTGATAAAGAGTCCATTCGTTGTCTTTCTGGAAGCCGCCTTGCTGGATAGCAATCGTGTTTTTTGAATTGGAATATCCCGAGATATAACTTTCCTCCATTTGTCTTGCTGAGGGCGTAGCTAGAATACTCATAATCCCTACAAAGACCGTCAGCACTAGTACAGGCGCGCTCAGCCAAGCCAAAAGTCGAAGATTCGAGAGTCCCGCTACCTGAAGTGAAAGAAGTTCACGAGATTCCTGCAACGCACCGAGGCTGATTGAAATGGAAATTGATAAAACGAAGGGGATTACTAGTTGTAGTAGTTCTGAAAACCGGAACGCAACAAGTAAAAAAATTGCTTTAGGTGGAACACTTCCATTAGCGGCTTTCTCTAGAAAGTGGACCAGGCGCTCGCCAACAAGTATTGCGACAGTTATCGATAACGCTATTAGGAATATGAGAAGGACTCTCGCGTTTATATATTTAAAACCAGTCGACATCTATCTTCGCTTTAGAGCATATTCACTTTGGAACATTTAAAACCCGTGATCCTAGAATATCAGGTCGTAAGAAAAGCTAAATTCATCATTTGGATAAGACATATAGAAGGTAAGTTAATCATGGAGCGGTACTTAGCAGTTTTGGAACGTCATTTGGTGATAGCCGACTTAAAGAAAGAGATTTCTCTGGTTATTGTGATCTGGCTTCTATGGGCATTGGTTCTGACATCGGTTGTCTTTATTTTCGGAGACGTCGGTTTGGCTGCCTCCTTTCAGAATTTGATTAAGAATTCCGTGGTTAAAAAAAATCTGGCTGTTTTTACGGATTACGCGCTTTATCCTTTTTATTTCATTTTTGTGTGTCTAATTGGCCTAGGGTTCTATAAAAATATCGAATCTTTCAGAGACTTGGCATGGCGTTATTTCATCGCACAACTCATCGGTTCCATTGTATTGGTTCGATTATTAAAGATGTTGGTTGCCCGTGGAAGACCTTCTTCTGAATTTCCCTCGATTTACGTTGGTGACTTCACCCAGCTTTATGTGGATGCCTCTCTTCACTCTTTTCCTTCGGGCCACGCTGCCGATGTTTGGACTGGGGCGACAATACTATTTATCGTAGCCAAGCAAGTTTCCGTGAAGTTTTTTCTCATCGTGGTGGCTATTTTGGTAAGTCTCTCAAGAGTCGCGCTCGGCGCTCATTATCCGATCGATATACTGGTGGGTTCTCTAATTGGGCTTTTAACAGGGTCTCTATGTTTAGTTATTTCTCGGTCCCCCTCTAATAAGATCTAATCGGAGGATGCCTCAACAATCTCTGCGAGTACCAAGCCTTTTTTAGAAAAAATCACCTGCGCATCAGGCAAACTATCCAAATGTTGTATGCGCGTGAGCACTAAATCGTCTAGATCTGGTGACCGTCGCTCTACTGGACGAGTTGAGTAGGCCGAGAAACTGGGAATATGGGCTTTCCACATAACAATTTCTTGATCTTTTGCATTCGCAAATTGAGCAGCCTCTTTGACATGGGACTGCGCTACCTGCGCAATTGTAGGTATGAATACGAGAACTAGAAAAATGGATTGGGCTATCGCAGCCAGATAAAAACACTGCTCAATCTGAACCCACCGTGATGACATCCAAGCTAGCGAGCAAAATAAAGTAGCCAGAGAGAACCAGTAGATCGCGTCAATCTCGTCTTTGAGAGAGGCTAACATCATTTGTTGGTCTTTGGCTGTAACTTGCTCTGATGCCATTGACGCGATTTCGGGTAGGCACAAAAATAATCCGCAGGCAAAAAAGGTGGGTAGCAGAATGAGAAATTTTGATTCGAAAGACCTTTGCTGTTTTGCGAGTAGGATTATCAGGGGTGTAAATCCATAAAGAAGGTAGTGGGGCAGTTGAGTGCTTGATAAAGAAAAAAAGATAAAAACAAAGCCAAATGTCACATAGCAATATTGCTCCAGAGAACTCATCGTCTTCAGACTAAATCGTGAGAATAGCGGGACAAACAGACCGGAGAATGGGAGAAGGAGTAAGAAAATTACTGGCACATAGTAAAAGATGCTACCCCCGTGTCCCTCGAGAGTTTCTGCAAACCTGCCAATGTTGTGTTTTAGCAAAAAACCATCAATAAAAGCCTGTCCTTGATCTAGAAGAATGGCCGCATACCAGGGCGTCACCAAGAGAAGGAGAACGACCCACCCGATCGGGTCGAACACAGCCCTTAGAAAGAGTTTGAGATCTTTTTGTAGAGAGAAAAAAACAAATCCGCTCACAAGGGGAACCAAAATGGCTATAGGGCCTTTGGTAAGGACGCCAAGCGATATCCATAGAAATACGCGATATACAACGCGTTTATTTTTCGCTTCCCAATACCGATATATATCGAAAAAAGATAGGGCAATGAAGAGGTTTAATAGCCCATCAGCGCTCGCAAATCTTGAGACACCTATGCAGGCAACGTTCGTTGTTAGTATCAGCAATGCAAATAAGCTCACCTTGATATTGGTGGTACCTAGCAGGAAGTAAAAGAGCGCTATCCCCCAGAGGGACAGCGACAAAGCTGAAGGAAATCTAAGAGCAAACTCATTAAACCCAAAGGCCGATATAGAAATACCCTGCAACCAGTAGATAAGTATTGGCTTATCGAACCTGGGTTCTCCATAAAGATATGGCGTGACGTAATCACCACTGTCGACGAGATGCCTCGTTGCAGCTGAAAATGCTCCCTCATCGACGTCGAAGAGTGGCCAGCCTCCGAGGTTGACAAAAAAGCTGACCGTAATCAGTAATAGAATTAACAGGCCGGTTGATAGGTTTGGCTTCAAGCCGTCGAGGCGGTCTCGTAACTCAAAAAGTACGCGCACGCTCAGCCTATTGATCAGGCATCATCTTCTGCGCGATGCCATGCTTCGGAGGCATTATCATCGTCGTTTCGAATAACATACGATTTCTGCTTACTGGCCTCAAAATAGGTCCTCGTCATCATCTCAGCTAGGACGCCTACTGTCATCAATTGTACCGAAGCGAGCATTGTTGTAATCCCGAGAGGTAGCCATAGTCGGTCGCCTATCGGTTGTCCCAGCCAGAATTTCAGAACGAACAAACCGGTGAAAATTAGAAAAGCAAATGCGGCGAGGGTTAGTCCAATGCCACCGAAGAAGTGTCCTGGTCTTGATTCATATCTGAGAAAAAAGAAAACGGAAATTAGGTCGATAATGACCGCAGAAATTCGGGAGAGATTGTATTTTGACTTACCCGCCTGCCTCGCATGATGCCGAACCGGGATCTCGGAAATGCGGGTCGGTCGTGTCGTGACCGCTACCCAGGCTGGGATGAAGCGATGCATGTCGCCGTACAGCGATAGCCTTTTGATTGCGTCAGATCGATAAGCCTTAAGAGAGCAGCCATAGTCTCTTAGTTTGATGCCTGTGACCTTGCCTATGAGTTTGTTGGCCAAGAAGGATGGGATTAATCTGGTTATTGCTTTGTCTTGTCGGTTTTTTCGCCAGCCAGACACCATATCCAGATCCTTCTCTAGCAGTTCTTCAAGAAGGAGTGGAATGTCTTTAGGATCATTTTGTAGATCGCCGTCCATGGTTACAACCAGTTCTCCGCGGGATTTATCTAGTCCCGCCTGCATTGCCGCTGTTTGTCCGAAATTTTTGTTAAGTTCAAAGATTCTAACGTGATCACCAAACTCCGATCGAGCTTGCTCTAATCTTTCCCAGGTATCATCTGAGCTCCCGTCATCGACAATCAATAGTTCCCATTGCCTTCGCACATCGATTAGGGCGTTGTGTACCGCGCTCACCAGAGGCAGAATATTATCTTCTTCGTTGTACACGGGTACCACGACTGAGAGAGTGTTGCTCTTATTTTCCATCTTTCGCAGCTTTCGGAAGTGAGTTGGTGGTGCAATGTTAGCATGAGGATCATGTTGTCAGAGCACCTATTTGATTCTTCACTTGGGTAAGCCGCAGGGGTCGTCCGTAATTGAGAAACGGTAATTTTTATAGATTTCTTGGCTACTTGATAGCAGCACTCTATATTGCAGGTGTAGAGTATTTCGTTGGCTGGGTAGGCTTGCTATCGATATGGCGGGAGATACCGGCCGTGCCCATGCTCTCTGCTTTCGGTTGCGTTTTAGCCTCTTATTTCGTGAGGGGAGTTCGACTTCATCAGTATTTTCGCCAGGAAACCGAAGGACAATATCTGAAATCCTTTTCAATTATCTTGTCGCACAACGCCTGGAATAATTTGCTCCCAGCCAGGTTGGGCGAAATTAGTTTGCCTTTGTTGCTGAATCGGACTTTTCAGATTCCCGTGCTCTCTTCTGTCGCTGCCCTTTTTTGGTTCAGATTACTCGATGCTTTCGTGCTGCTTTCTCTCGCGGGCTTATCAGCGAGTATCTTCTTTTTTAGTCCCGGTCCCCCTCTAATAATGGTCCTCGGGATTTTTGTTTCGATCCTGCTTGGGACGATTCCTATATTTGCGACTTTAATAATTAATCAAAGCCGGTCATTGCTCATAACGAAGAGCACACCAGAAAAATCTGGTAGCTTGATGAAATGGATAAAAAGACAATTGATTGATTCGCTGCCAACCGGGTCAGGGATTATGTTTAGTTCCTTTGTGCTAACTTGGCTAAATTGGGCGCTAAAAATTTTTGCTCTAGCCATAGTCTTTAGTGTGCTCTCCGACCTTTCGTTTTTATACGGGGTTTTCGCGATACTAGGCGGAGAGGTTACATCTATTTTGCCATTGCATGGACCTGGAGGGCTGGGCACCTATGCCGCCGGAATGTTTATAAGCCTCCAGTTTTTGGGAATACAAAGCGACTCGATTTTATCCGCGGCAGCAAATGCACACCTCTTTTTATTGTCGACCGCGTTGTTGGGGGGTGGCTTTGGGATGCTCTTAAAAAAGCTGAGTTGAACTGAATCGCGTATAACGTCGTGGTGTTTTCTACTTGCACGGTAGAGGGACACTTTTTAAATGTTATGATTGCGCGTTATTGATCTATTAAAGGGCCAATTTTTTTTGAGCGCGCAAGAAAATCCCGAATTACGAGTTTGGCAGTTTTTGGATGGCCTTCCCGGCCATGAGAAACAATCGGATGCATTAGTGGCTGCGTTGTCCTCTCGAGCGGACTTAGATGTGTTGAGGATCAGCTGGACGCTTGAGGGGAGCGATTTTTTCTCAAACTCAATGCAAAGAGGAAATTCACCCGATCTTTTGATAGGTGCGGGGCACTCGATTCACTTCCCTTTACTGCGAGCAAAATGGAAATATGGCGCTAAGGCTGTATTGTTGATGAAGCCGACTTTGCCAACTTTTCTCTTCGATCTTGTGTTGGTACCTGAACATGATCGGCTAGTGCTGAAACACAATGTTTTTCGGATTGAAGGAGCCCTTGCGAAAGGGTCTGGTGTGGCCGCCTCCGCTTCAAAAGGTATAATTCTCCTAGGGGGACCGAGTCGACATTTTACGTGGCAGCCAGAGAAGCTTATTGGAGAGATAGATACAATCTTGAAACGAGATAAGGATATAAACTGGACCATCGCAGACTCTCGGCGAACGCCTGAGATTTTTAGCCAATTAGTTGAGACTCGACTGAAAAAAAAGATCGTCCACTGGAGTGATGTTGACAATGATTGGTTAGAGAATGAGCTTGCTGAATGCGGCTTTACTTGGGTAACACCTGATAGCATTTCAATGGTCTACGAGGCTTTGACCACCCAGGGAAGGGTAGGCATCTTCGATATGAATCCCCTTGGTGGTGGCGGCAAGGTCTCGTCGAGCATAGACAGGCTCGTGAAGGTTGGCCGTTTGGGAAGATCTTCTTTGGGGTCGTTATTACAGCAACTGGAAACTTTCGAGCCACTCCAAGAAAGTCATCGTTGTGCACAACACATAATTGATACTTGGTTTAAGAAATCAAAGGGCAGATATGTCAACAGATCGACTGCTTAAGGTTCTATTGATTAGTGACTCGAAGCCGGGACATGTAAGCCAATCGTTGGGTTTGATAAAAGTTATAGAGCGAATAAGACCAGTCGAAGTGACTGAATTGGTGGTTAGCCTTCGATTGAAAATTCTCAGGTTGCTCCTCCGTTATGCGATTAACAAGGACTCTCGATGGAGAGCTTTTTTAATCGAGAAGAGCTACGGATTCGAGATTACAGATAGCTCAGGTTTCCATTTGATTGTTTCTTCTGGTGGAGATACCTCATTCGCAAGCGCAGCTTTAGCAAGAGAATGGGGAATTCCCAATTTCTATCTAGGTTCTTTAAGAGCATTGAAACCCGAACTCTTTTCTCGAATTTTCACACTTGACGCCGTTTTTGACGAGCGAAGGGAGGTGGTGCCCAACAATGTTCTGATGCCACTGTTACCAAGTAAAAGTCTCTCGGAGCGTGATTTTCAGGAAGCAGCGAGGCTTAGGGAGAGCGGTGCAGGTAATTTGGTTTTTACTCTTGTTCTTGGAGGAGATGGAGTCGGTTACCGCTACACGGATGCCGACTGGAAGAACCTCGCAGAGGCGATGAATTTTTATTCTACGAATAATTCCGCTCGTTGGTTGATCATTACATCTAGACGGAGCGGCACCAAGGTAGAGGAAGTCCTAAAAAGTTCCCTGCAATCTGAATATATCCTGGAGTCCACTTATTACTCAGACAGCCCTCAGTCGAATAAAGTTACTTGTTATGCAAAGGCCTCTGACCTTACCTTTTGCTCAGAGGACAGTATGACCATGCTGAATGAAGCATTGTTGGCGGGTGCGCGAGTAATAGCGATTTCTCCGGAAAAGGTAAAAGCTCCTCATAGATATGAGTCGAAGATACATCGGCTGTCACAGAACAAATTTATTCAGAGATGCTCGATTAACTCTTTAAAAGCTTTGCAAACAAAAAATCTCGACACATTGGCGCAGCCTGATTTAGAAGAATGGAATGAACGATTCACAGATGCCGTTCGACGAGCAATAACAAAATTAACCTGCACGGATTCAACTGGTTGTGACTAGCTTTTTATAGACATCCAGAGTTTGACGTTGCATATCGGTGAGTGGGAATACATTTTTTGTTGGTCTGGTTTTAGGATCACGCAGAACCTGTAGAGTCTTCTCGGCAAGTTTTTCGAGGTTATGAGGATCTACTAGGCCAGACGGGAATTGCGCGGCCAAGCTTTCTGCAGCACCTCCATAATTCCAAGCTATGACGGGTATCCCGAGGCTCATCGCTTCGATCATAGTTCTTCCAAAGGGCTCAGGATGTGTAGAGAGGTTATAGACGACTTTTGATACCGACATAATCTCTCTGACGTCAGCTCTGCTTCCTAAAAAAGTTATTCGATTTTGGATGCCTGATTTTTTAGCATGATCTTTGAGCTCCGTTTCGAACCTAATATTTCTACCAGACGCGCCCCCCACGATTAGTCCATGACAATTAGTGGATAAATTTGACAGCTTGGTCATGAGATTTATAAATTCAGTCTGACCTTTCCATCTCGTTATTCTTGCAGGAAAACATAGGAGATCCTTGCCTTCAAATTGCGGGTTATCAGAGAACCAGGTTTGTCTCCATGATTCAGTCGGTGAATAGTCAAATGGGAATTCATCTGAATCAACGCCTCGGTGAATTATCTTTATTCTATCTCGGAGGCCCTCCCCATAGTTTTTGATTAGATAATGTTCGACTGTTTTAGAAATTGCGATTAACGCATCTCCTTTTGTCATGATTCGGCTGTAGGGGTTTACTGAGTACAGGCCATGCGCAGTGGACACTAACTTAGGCCTTTTCTCAGGTTTAATGCTCTTCAAAGCAAGACTCACCAACCATGCAGGCATTCGCGACCTC
>MDTB01144770.1_pt1 | contig 10236 bp, 9 predicted proteins | sample 811161 | NCBI WGS metagenome assembly MDTB01 (sample SAMN05326650, study PRJNA326480) | marine metagenome | isolation source: seawater | place: Mediterranean Sea | collected 2009
GAGTAGAAAATAAAAAATTAATGTTTGATGTTGCAAAACAACTTACCAAATTAAAAATTCAAATTATTCGTGGCCATGCCTACAAACCTTTAACATTTCCATATAGATCATCAAAGTATAAAGAAAGTAGAAATGAAGGAATGGATATAATGGACATAGTAAAAAAGGAATTTAACTTGAAAGTTGTTACTGAGGTTACAGAGATGCGTTTTTTGGACAGAATATTAAAGACTGCAGATATTTTACAAATTGGTTCTAGAAATATGCAAAATTTAGAATTATTAAAAGAGGTGTCACTTACAAAAAAACCAATTATCTTAAAAAGACACTTTGGGTCTAGTTTAAGAGATTTGTTAGGAGCAGCAGAGCATATCTTGGTTCAAGGAAATTTTAATTTAATTTTGTGCGAAAGGGGCGTTTCAATACCACACACACATAAAGAAACATCTCGTTTTGCCTTAGATGTCCAAGCAATACCAGCATTAAAAGAATTAACTAAATTTCCAATAATATCTGACCCAAGTCATGCTTCATTTTGGGCGCCTTGGGTACCAAGCTTAGCTTTAGCCTCAATAGCAGCAGGATGTGATGGTTTAATAATTGAAATGCACAAAAATCCAAAAAAATCATTAGTGGATCCTCTTCAGCCATTAAATTTTAAACAATTTAAAAATCTTGTACAAGTCTCGAACAAACTATCCAAAGTGCTTGGGAGATCAATAACATAATAGAAATTTAAAATATTAAAAAAAAGTGAAAAAGTATAATTTTATAGACACATTTATAAATTTAATACTTTTAACTACGACTACTTTACTACTTTTTATAATTTATAAAGATTTATTTGTAAATTTACCTGGTTATGAAAATTACTATACAAAGTATTACATTATCCTAGTTGTTAATATTTTTTTGTGGCTTGGAATAAAAAAATTTTTTTCAAGCAAACAAAAAGTTTATGCAAACATCATTACCATTTCAATTTTTTTTTCATTTTATTTGATAGAGCTTTATTTTTCTAATATTATTTATTTAACTCATAATTCAAAACAAGTACACAATTATGATCTTAGGACTAAATTTCAAGTTTTAGAAGATTTAAAAGATGAAAAAGTTGCTCCATCAATTTCACCTAAATATTATTTAATTAAAAAAACTGGTAAAATTGATATTGCGCCTATTTCAGGAATTTCTAATAAAAAAACAGTCATGTGCAATGAGTCAGGAAAATGGATAACTTATAAAAGTGATAGATATGGTTTTAATAATAATGATATAATTTGGGATGAAAATATATTTAATAATTTTGTTCTCGGCGACTCATTTGCTTATGGAGCATGTGTTGAGCAAAACGAGTCAATTTCAGGACAATTAAATTTATTAGGATTTAAATCTGCAAACTTAGCTTATTCAGGTAATGGACCCTTATATATGTTAGCTTCTTTAAAAGAATATTCAGTAGATAATAAGATAGATTATATTATTTGGGCTTTTTATGAAGGCAACGACTTGATAGATTTAGAGAGAGAATTAAGTTTTAAAAATTTTAATTTGCAAAATTATTTACAGCCAAATTTCACACAAAATTTAAAAGATAAACAAATAGTAGTCGATAATTTGTTACAAAATTTTTATATTGAAAAGCAAAAAGAAGAATTAAAAAAAGGATCTTTAGCTCACTTAGAAAGTTTAAATCAATCTGGAATTATAGGGACATCTAATAAATTTGATTTTAAAAAATTTATTAAATTATATTACGTTAGAAATATATTAAATTTATCAAGTTATAAGCATAAAGAAAGTACAAAAGAGAAATTTTTTTCAATTTTAAATGAAGCAAAAATTTTTTCAGAAAATATTGACAGCAAATTTTTATTTGTTTACTTGCCAAGATTTTCAAGAAATATGAAGTTTGCTAATAACTATGAAAAAGATGAGATATTGAAGGGTGTTTCTGAGCTAAATATTGATTTTTTAGACATGGATAGCCTAGTTTTTAAAAAGCATAAGGATCCTCTAAGTCTTTTTCCTTTTAGAAGAAAAAATCATTATACTAACACTGGTTATAAATTAATAGCCGAAGAGATTTCAAAGCATCTTAAAAATTAGAATTTTAAATAGATTTAGATAATAAATTAACGAGATTATCCACTTTATTTTCAGCTTTAAGATTTTCTAAATACATCTTGCTTAAAAAATTTTTGTCCTCAACATACTTATTAAATATTTTGTTTATTTTATATTTTGCTATTTTTTTGTTAACAATTTTTTCATCGACTAAGTTATTTTCTAACAAGTACATTACTTTTCTTGCTCTATTTATAGTTTTTTCATTTGGTTTTTTAAGATTTTTTAAATTTTTTAACCAATTAAAGTATTCATTTTTTGACTTTGCCTCGTATAGCAAATCCAGGTCTGAAAATGCTGAAAATCCACAATTTATAGATATTTTACCATCACATACAGCTTCTAAGGAAATTGTTCCACGGCCGCTGATTACATAATCACTTTCACTCATCAAATCTTTAGTTCTAATTTTTGATGGACATATAATTAATCTTTTATTTTTATATGATTTAATTAAGTTTTTAATAGTATCCTCTTCTTTTAATTCTCTAGAGGAAGGATGTGCTTTGAATATCCAAATTGTAGAGCTATCATAATTTCTGTCTAAAAAATCTAATGTTAATTTTAATTGTTCATAATAACTTGAAAAAGCATAATTTATGCCAAGACCGTGGGCAGCATCAGAAAGAGCATGGCATGCAAAAAGACCTATCTTCTTATTTTTTTTCTTAATAGTATTTAAAAAATTTATTGTCGTTTTTTTTGAGTGTTTATTCGCTTTTTTAAAACTATTAATAGTATAAGTGTTCATAGTTTTAAAATTTTTTCTATCTTCTATAAAATTATTAATTAATCTCTTGGAAATAATTTTTTTTTTTATATTTTTAATTAAACTTCTATTTCTATAGTGAGAGTGTGGCCCTTTAAAAAAAATTATTTTTTTCATATTTTCAATAACTTTTAAATTTCCAATTGAATCATGCCATACAATTACATTTTTGATATTTCTAAAAGAAGCTATTCTTAATGATAATCCATCATTTCCAGCATAAAATTCTGTGCAACAAAATATGAACTTAATATTATTTTTTTTGATATGGCTTTCAATCATTAAAAACCTAAATATTGATTTAAATAAAAGCTTAAAAAAAAATATGTCAGGTTTGCTTTTTACAAAGTTTTTTTTAGTTCTTATAAATAAATCGTAAATTAAATCTCCAAGAGGAATATTATTTATTTTAAATTCTTTAATAAACCAAAAAAAACCTTTTTTATAAATTTTAATTGATGCAAATAATGAAATATATAATGCTTTAAAAAAAAATTTTAATTTTAAAAAAAAAAATTTATCAAAACTTTTTAAAAATGTACTAAAACCAAGGGATTTATAGATTTTTACTATTGAGGAATTATTATTTAAATCTGTAAGTATAATGTTGTTTAATTTATATTTTTTTGAAAATGCACAAGCTAAAAAAGGAAATACAAAGGCTGGATAGTATTTGCCTCTATCAACGAAAAGTAAATTACCCTTGCTTTTATATATTTGCTTGTTAAGTTTCCATTTAATATTTAAAAATTTTTGATACATTTGCAAATTTTACCTATTTATATTGTTTAAGTAAAGTTGGTATTATATTTACGATATAATATTAGAAAAAAAACTTAAATTTTTAAAATTAAATTATGAATTATCCAATATTAGTACTTGGCGCAAGTGATGAATTAATTATACCAGACTTCGAGTGTAAAGAGGTATTTACCTGCAATAGTTCAGCTATAAAAGGTAAAATTTATAAAAATAAATTTAATAGATGTATACATACTAATGTTACACCAGCTAAAGCATTTTACAAAATTGAAGAAATTAGAAATTCTGTATTAGAGTCATCACCAGAAAATTTAATTTCTAGAATTGGAAACATTGATTATAGAAGATATGATCAATTAGCTAATGCTAATTATCAAGAATTTTCACGAAAAGAGCAAATTAATTTTCAGAAAAAATTTTTAAAAAAAAAATTATTCGTATATTTTGCAGAGCTTCAATATAAAAAAGATATTTTAAAAAAAATATTTCATCTCAAAGATTGCATGACTTGGAGAGGTTTCTTAGGTTGTTCAACTGGGCTATTTGCCGTTATATTGGCATTGGAAAAAAATCCTAATTCTAACATTATTTTATCTGGTATAGAATTTAAAGGTGGCAATTACTTTCAAGGTGATAGAAAAATGACAGAAGGCAGAGCTTTTGTTGATATATTTTTTCTAAAGCATTTAAAAGAAATTTATAAAGAGAGAATTTTTACTTTAAATAGAAAAACTGCAAATAGAGTTAATATTAAATATTTTAAACAATGAAATTTATTGAAATTTTAGGTTTTCCAGGATCTGGTAAATCTACATTTAGAGAAAAAATTAATAAAAAAGAATTAATTTTCTCGTTAGAATATATTTTTTATCAAACTCTTTTTTCTGAAAATAAAAATATAAGTTTATTACACTATAAATTTTTGTATTATTTAGATAAAAAAAAATTTTACGATATTGCTTTTGATAATTATTTATACAAAAAAAATAATTTAGCAAACATAATAAAAAAAAAAATAAATCATAGCAATAATGATTTTTATAAAAATAATATAAATTTATATAATAATTACAAAAAACTTTTAAATTTTTCATCGTATCCTAATATTAGAAAAAAAAGAATTTTAAAAAGATTTACTTACTTTACTGGATTATATAATTTTGTAAAAAAAAAAAAAAAATTTAAAAAATATAAAATTTTACAGGATGAAGGTTTTTATCAAAAAGTATTTATAAATTATAATATAGAAAATAAATTAGTATATTTGTGTATTAAAAGATACTTTAAGAGTATACCAAAAGGAGTAAAAGTTTTATTTGTTGATGAAAAGATAGATGTTTGTATAGATAGATTGGCTAAAAGGCAAAAATACTTCAACTACAAAAACATAGAGTTGGAGAAAAAAATTTACATAAGGATAAAAAAAATGTTAAATTTTGTTAGTAAAAAATCGTTTGTTGTATTTGTTACGAAACAAGCTAAAAACCTTAAACAGATACAAAAGTTAATAAATAAATTGTAAAAACACGTAAATACTTATAATCCTATTTAGAATGCAAAAAAATCTTAAGTTAAAAAGAATTGTAATGGAGGTATTTGGAGGTTGTAATTATACTTGCCAAATGTGTCCACAATCAAATCCTGGTAGAGGAAAAAATTTCACAAGAAAGATGAAACTTTCAGAATTTGAGAGAATATTAGATATGATAATTCCTAAATATGGATATCCACAAATAAACTTAGAAGGAAGTGGTGAGCCAACTATGGCAAAGGATTTACCTAAATACATTATGGCAGTGAAGAAAAGAGGATTGAAATGCTTTATGTATTGTAATGGAGCAAGGTTAAATGGAAAATTTATGAAGGATGTAATTGATGCAGGTATAGATTTTATCAGAATAAGTGTAATTGGTTACAATAAAGATTTATATAAAAGATGGATGAATATTGATAATTTTGAATTAATTTTATCAAATTTAAAAGAAGTTAAAAATTATATAGAGTCTTCAGGAAGTAATTGTCAATTAAGTACTTATCATTTAATAACTGACAATAAACAGACAGAATTCGAAATTGAAGAGTATAAAAAAAATGTTGTTGATAAAGTAGGTTTAGATAAATCATACATTTGGAGGATGCATAACTGGAGTGGGAACTATGAAAATAAAAATGCAAGAAATATTGTTGAAAAAACTTCTTGTGGTAGACCTTTCGCGCCAGAAATTACAATTAGAGCAGGAGGCAAGGAGGGCAGAACTGCTGCAATGGTGCCTTGTTGTCAAACATTAGGTCCCCCTAATGAAGAAAAAAGTATTTTAGGACATTTAGATAATCAAAGTTTTGAAGAAGTATATTTTGGTAAAGAATATGAGAAATTAAGAAATGCTCATACTAGAAAGGCATTTGATGAAATTGAATATTGCAAAGATTGTGATTTTTTGTATCAATCAAAAGAAGTTCTAGCCTGGACGAACGATAAACAAGCAAAGTTAAACAATATGTTAGGCACAGGTGAAGATTTTATTTTGACCGAATATAATGAAGAAAGATTGTCTTAATAAAAAAATCTAAGAATATAATTCTTTAAAAATTACCGGAAAAATTTTTTTATTTTTTAATTTATCCCTATTAAATAAATATTTAATCAAAGAAATCAAAAATATAATAAATTTTGATTGTCCATTATCTTTCCTAATTTTTATTGTTTCTTTGAAATGTTCCAAATAATCTATCTTGCTTGAGAAACCACCAGGCCTAAAAATACCAAAGACCTCATTTTGATTTGTAGAAATGCCATTAAATTTGTGATGAACTATCATTCTGTACATATAGTCCCAATCTGCATGATATTTATATTTTAAATTATATTTTCCTACAATTTTTGCTGCATCTTTTTTTATATAAAATCCAGTAGAATGTCCTGAATAAAATCCCCAGGTATAATGTATTTTCCACTTATTATAACCATGCAAAATTCCCCAATGTTTTTTAACACTACCAAAGAAGAAATCTGCATTTGGAAAATTTTTGTAATATTTTACAAGAGTTTTAAGTGCATCGGGTTTTAGAATATCATCTGAATTTACAATTCCAATCAATTCTCCACGAGCTAAATTTATTCCTTTATTGAATGCATCATAAATTCCTCGGTCTTTTTGACTGATCCAAAAATCGATTTTTTTATCATTCTTCTTTAAAATTTTAATAGTTTTGTCAGTAGATTTTCCATCTATTATTATTAACTCATAATTCTTATATTTTTGATCAAAAATACTTTTTAAAGTTTCCTGAAGGTGTTTTTGGCTATTTAATGTGACTGTAATAATAGATATCAAGGGGGTTTTTTTTGTATTTAATTTAAATTTATTTTTTTTCCACAACCCTCCACTTTTTAATTTAAAAAATTTTTTATATTTTGTTATTTCTTTGACCATTAAAAGAATTTATAATATTTACTTTTATGAATTTTGATCATTATAAAATACTAAACAAATGAAAGAAATAAATAAAAAAATACTTATAACAGGAGCAGCGGGATTTATAGGGTTTTCCTTAGCAAAGGATTTATTGAGCAAAGGTTATAAAATATATGGTATAGATAACTTTGATAATTATTATTCAACATCATTGAAAAAAAAAAGAATCAAGATTTTAAATTTAAATAAAAATTTTTATTTTAAAAAAATTGATATCAGAAATAAAAATCTTTTATTCAAATTCCTAAAAAATAAAGAATTAAATTTTATTTTTCATTTTGCTGCACAACCAGGAGTAAGATATTCATTAATTAATCCAAAAAAATATTTTGAAGTAAACGTAAAAGGGTTTGTAAATTTACTTGAAACAATTAAATTTAAAAAAGTAGAAAAATTTTTCTATGCTTCTTCAAGCTCAGTTTATGGAGACTCAAATAAATTTCCAGTTGATGAAAAACAATATTTAAGCCCAAAAAATCCTTATGGTATCTCAAAAAAAATAAACGAAGATATTGCTCAAATATATTCTTTGAAAGAAAATATTCCTTTCATTGGTTTAAGATTTTTTACAATTTATGGAGAATGGGGAAGACCAGATATGTTTATAATTAAATTCTTTATTAAATCTTCTTTAAAAAAAGTATTTGAATTAAATAATGCGGGTAAACATTATAGAGATTTTACATATATAGGAGATGTCCTAAAAATTATAAAAAAATTGATGAAAAATAAAAAAACCAAAGATTTAAATACAATTTATAATATATGTACTTCAAAGCCTATTTATATAAAAAAATTAGCTGAAGATTTAAAAAAAAAGATTAATTTTCATAATATTAAAAATATAAATCTAAATAAAGCTGATGTTCTAAAGACACATGGAAATAATTCTAAACTTCTAAAATCAATTAATAAAATTAAATTTACGAATATTAAAAAGGGGATTGATCTTACTTTTAAATGGTACAAAGAATACCATAAACTATTTTTTTAAAATCTTTCTAACTAGATTTTTAATTGACTTAGATCTATCAGGTATTTTTTTAGATGCATTAAGGCTATTAAGATTTTTTTTTGTAATTTTTGCAAGTCCTGACCCTACAAAAGTAAATTCAACATCAAAGTTATCTTTGTTTGTATAGTGTATTTCTAATATTCTTTGAAAAGTTTCTATGTTAGCAATCTCACAACCGAAATTATCTCTGTAATTGTTTTTGACATACGGAATCCAACAAATATCATCAATCACATAAAGTCCACCTTGTTTCACTTTAGGATAATAATGATAAATTATTTTTTCTACATGATTAGGTTCATGCCAGCTATCTAAATAAATAATATCAAATTCTTCAGGAATTATTTTTTCTATTTTTTCAAAGTTATCATCACGGCAATGTATAAATGTCCAGTTGTCATCCTTAACTATATCTGAATAATCCTCTAGGTCTACAGAGTACAGCTTACCATTATTTTTCTTGCATAACTCTAGAAACATTTTTGTAGAAATACCTTTTCTTACACCAAACTCTAAAATTTTTAAGTTTTCTTTATTTTGAATTTCGTTCATCATAAAATTGCTTAGCTTTCGAATGTAGTCGTTTTTTATAAAAGTTTTGTTCATTTAAGAAGGTTTTGTTCAATATTTTTAGCAATTTTAACAGTTGTATTCCATTTTCCAGTTAAAACTACATATAATTTATCGCTTATTTGTTTTATATTTGATGTTCTCTCATCTGTTTTTTCTTTATTAGATAACAAAGTTCTTATCGTAAACATTGATTTTATATATTTGGCATCTTTTAAAAAAGGTAAAAATTTTGACGAATTATTTATAAATTTAAAAAAATGAGAGAACTTTAAATTTTTCTTAGGAGTTTTATTTGCAAATTTTCTTTTATTTGATTTGAATTTGTATTCTTTGCCTTTTTTTATCTCAATTTTTGAATAGTAAACATCACTTAACAAGTGATAATTTGTTCCAAGATACGGATCACAACATACGAAATTACCATCTATAACAACAAAACTTTTATTTTTAAACTCATCAGGAAGTTTTATAACAATTTTTTCAACTAACTCATATCTAAAATTATCTTCAATATTAAAACCTAGATCCTTAATCACTCTATTATTTTCACTATAAGTACAAACAAAAATTTTATCATAATCATCTAGTTGTTTTTTTTTAAAAATTTTATTTAATTTAATATTTACGTTTGCCTTTATTAACTTTTTTCTACAAATATCTTTAAATTTAAAGTAATTTAAAATTTTTTCTTTTACTTGAAATGATGTATTTATATTATTTGAAAAATATTTTGGATTGATGTAATTTTTAAAATATAAACTATTTCTTTTCATAAAATTAATGTATTTTTTTGGTGAAGTTTTAGTCTTTTTAAAAGGAATACTGTAAAAATTTTGAGTATTTTCAAATATTTTATTTGAAAAAAATTTAATAAAATCTTTCTTTGATTTTTTAATTTCATTAAAAGTTTTTTGAGATCTAGGATAATGATACCCTCCGTGAAATCTCATTTGATTGTATGATGATGCTCCTGAAAGGATACTTCCAGTTTTTTCGTATAGATCTACTTCATTCTTTTTTGATAATACCAAACTAAGTGAACAGCCTAAAAAACCAGCACCAATTATTGCAATTTTCATTATTATTTTTTGTATAAAACGTTCTCGTAAAGTTCAATATATTTTTTTGCAATAATCTCTGAACCATAATCTTTAATTTTTAATTTAGCTTCATCTAGATCAAGATTTTTATTAGATAACCATTCAATTCCTTCTTTTAACTGATCAGGATCAAATTTTTCTACAATATAACCATTGACTTTGTGATCAATAATTTCAGCAATACTTGTATTTGCAAAGCATATTACTGGAGTTTTACAATATATTGCCTCAGCAAAAGTTTTTGGCCATCCATCTTGAATAGAAGAAGCTACAAAAATATCAGCACAAGAATATACATCATTTAAGATTTTTTTATCGTGAATAAATCCAAGACTTTTGTATTCAATTCCTATTTCATCCAAAGTTTTTTTTGACCAAAAATTGCCAAATATTAAAAGAAAATATTTGGATTGA
>MDTB01196379.1_pt1 | contig 10236 bp, 9 predicted proteins | sample 811161 | NCBI WGS metagenome assembly MDTB01 (sample SAMN05326650, study PRJNA326480) | marine metagenome | isolation source: seawater | place: Mediterranean Sea | collected 2009
GAGGTGGCTGAGCGGTTGAAAGCACTGGTCTTGAAAACCAGCAACGGGGCAACTCGTTCGTGGGTTCGAATCCCACCCTCTCCGCCATTAAACTGAAAAATCTTTAAAAAACTTTGATATTTTATTTTCTTCTATTTTTTTTTTTTTAATACCATATTGATAATAATTAAGTATAACTTCGTCCTCAAAATCTAAAAACTTTTCTAACTCTAATAGCAAAATTTCATTAAAATCATTAATATATTTATTAACAAACTTACTTAACAAAATATCCATTTCTTTAGTTCCCCTGTAAGATGCTCTATAAAGTATTTTTTTTTTTAGAATTTCTAATTTTTTAGACATAGGTATATATTATACATAATTTAATTGATTTAATGAAAAAAGATTTTATTTTTGAAGATGTAGATAAGCTAAAAGGAATTGGCTCTCAAATATCTGGATATTTAAAGAAACGTAGAATTGAAAAAATTAAAGATATTATTTTAAATTTACCATATTCTGAAACAGACAGATCAAGACTCTTTAAATTAAATGAACTAGAAATTGGTAAGACCCAAACTATTAAAGTTGTAGTAAAAAAACTTAATTTTCCAAGAATTAGAAACCTGCCAAATAGAATTATCTGTGAAGACGAAACTGGTAAAATTGAAATAGTATATTTCAATAGTCGCGAAGGCTACTTAAGAAAATTATATAAAACAAATGAGACAATCATAATCAGTGGTAAAATCAATTACTTTAACAAAAAATATCAGATTACTAATCCTGATTATGTTACGTCCGTAGATAGGAAAGAATACGTTACAAAAAATATACCTAAGTACAATTTAACCAAGGGGATAAATGAAAAGAAATATAGATCGATTAATGAACAGGTAATTAATAATTTACCTCACGTTGCTGACTGGCTAGAAAAGAATTTTATCAAAAAAAATAATTTATTAGATTGGAACGAAAGTATTAAAAAATTGCATAATTCAACTGACGCAAAAAACAATCTATCGATGAGCTTTAGAAGATTAGTTTTTGATGAATTATGTGCAAATTTTTTTTCTTTATCAGAAAATAGAAAAAGAATAAAAAGAAATAAGAAACCAAAAAATTTTTCTCAAAATATATCGAATTTAATTAAAAAAAAACTTCAATTTACTCTCACAAAAAGTCAAGAAAATGTATTAATAGAAATAAATAATGACCTATCAATGGATAAAAGAATGTTTAGAATTATACAAGGTGATGTTGGGTCAGGAAAAACTATTGTTTGTCTATTAACAATAGCAAATGTCATAGAAAGTAATTATCAATGTGCATTAATGGCGCCTACTGAAATTTTGGCAAAACAACATTATGAATTAGCTAAAAAAGTTTTTAAAAATACAAATTTTAAGATAGATTTTCTGACAGGGAAAACAGAGTTTAAAAACAAAAAAATTATACTTAAAAATTTAAAAAATGGAAAAATTAATTTTTTGATCGGAACTCACGCTCTGTTTCAAAAAAAAATTGATTTCAACAAGTTAGGTTTAGTCGTCATAGATGAGCAACATAAATTTGGAGTAAGTCAAAGATCTGCACTTGCAAAAAAAGGTGGTGATAATTGTGATGTACTTTTAATGTCTGCTACTCCAATCCCTAGAACTATGATGATGTCATTATATGGTGATATGGACATTTCTAAAATAACTGAAAAACCAGCTATACGAAAAAATATTATTACTCTTAGTAAACCAGAAAAAAAAATTAATGAATTATGGCCGTATATAAAAAAACAAATCACTAATCAAAATCAAATTTTTTGGGTGTGTCCTTTAATAGAAGAGTCCTCTTTTTTAGATTATTCCTCTGCTAAAAAAAGATATGATTTAATAAATAAAAAATTTCCTAACAAAGTTGGGCTGATACATGGCGCGCTAGACAAAGTTGAAAAAGGAAACGTTTTAAAAAAGTTCCTTAAAAAAGATTTCTCGATTTTGGTGTCTACAACTATTATTGAAGTTGGAGTTGATTTTCCAAACGCAAATCTAATAATTATTGAAAATGCAAATAAATTTGGTCTTGCTCAACTACATCAATTACGTGGAAGAGTTGGTAGAGGGGAAAAACAAGGAATATGTATTTTACTATTTAAAGAAGGTCTAAGTAAAAATGCTATAAAAAGAATAAAAATTTTAAAAGGTTCTGATGATGGTTTTTTTATTGCTGAGGAAGATCTTAAGTTAAGAGGTTATGGAGATCTTACAGGATACCAGCAAAGTGGTATTAAGAATTTTAGATTTGCTGATCCAGTAATACATGAAGAATTGTTCAAATTAGCTGAAAAATATGTAAAAGCTAATCATGAGTCAATTAATCAAAGTAAATATTCTTTTCTCTTAAAACTATTTGATAAAGCTGAAATAATTAATGTTGAAGATATTTAATTTATATATTTGTCGTTCCAGCAGACACAATAAATTTCGAGGCCTGTTCGAATGAGACGTCTAAATATATTAGATCTTTTTTTGGTAACATTAACAAAAATCCACTAGTCGGATTTGGCGTTGTTGGAACAAAAACGTTAACAAGTTCTTCTTTTATTTTATCTTTAATTAAACCTTGATTTTCTTTAGTAGCAAAACCAACAACCCAAATTCCCTTTCTGGGATATTCTAACAATACAACACTTTTTTCGGAATTGTCAGATTTAGTAAAACTCTCAGTCATTTGACCAATTGCAGAATAAATTGTTCTAAGTATAGGTATTCTTTTTAAAAAATTATTAAACATTTCAAAAAACTTTTTTCCAATAAAGGAAAGAGAAAGCCAGCCAATAAAAGTAATAAGAAATAAAGCGATTAAAATTTCTACGCCCGGTATATCGAAAGGAAGATAATTATTTGGATTTATCTCTTTTGGTATAACATTGCCAGATACCCTTATAATGAAAAGAGTAAGATACAAGGTAATCCCTATAGGTATCAACACTACTATACCAGCTATAAAATAATTTCTTATTCTGGAAAAAATTGATTTTTTAATAGTTTTTTCTGACATTTTAAGAGTAGCTTGAATAAATAATGAAAGCTATTATCAAGATAAAAATTGCAATTAGTAATTTATTATTTAAGATCATGAATCTTACTTATGTATAACATAAATAGACGAAAATTTCTTGGCTTATTTAGTTGTAGTTGTTGTTCATTAATACTTCCATCTTGTGCTACAGTACCTATAACTGAAAGAAAACAGTTAAGTATTATTCCTGAAGCTACAATTAATCGTCAAGCTGCTGCTGCCTACGAAAATTTTAGAAGCAAAGCCAAACTTATAAATAAAGGGCCTCAACTTGATGAAATACGTAAAGTAGGTAAACGAATTGAGGTAGCTGTAAGTTCTTTCTTTATTAATAAAGGCGAACGAGACCCTACTGTGAATTTTGGTTGGGATTATATATTAGTTGACAATGATAAAATTGCTAATGCTTGGTGTATGCCAGGAGGTAAAATAGCAGTTTTTACTGGACTACTTAAAATTACAAAAAATGTTAATGCTCTTTCAATTGTAATGGGTCATGAAATTGCTCATGCTGTTGCAAAACATTCAATTGAACGCGCGAGTCAGGCAATGACAATAAATATTGGAACAAGTATTGCGGATGTATTTTTAGGTGGAGCAATTAATAGAACACGAAATACCGTTGGCCAAAATACCGGCCTTGATATTATTAGATTAGGAATAATGAATCCTTTTGGAAGAAAACAAGAAACCGAGGCTGACTATTTAGGTTTGATTTTTTCCTCTTTAGCTGGATATGACATAAGAGAGTCAGTTAAACTTTGGGAAAGAATGTCAAAAAAAAATAAAGGAAAAGAACCACCTGTTTTTTTAAGCACTCATCCATCGAGCAAAAAAAGAATAGAAAATTTGAAAAATTGGATAAATGAGGTAATAATTAAGTATCCACCAATTAAAGTATAGTATTTTGTGGTGAGCCCTGATGGACTCGAACCATCGACACCCTCCTTAAAAGGGAGGTGCTCTACCAACTGAGCTAAGGGCCCTCAAAGAAATTCTCTTTTATATACTTATTAAAAGAATTTCAAATATTTATTGATTAAAATAATCAATATATTTTTTATAAAAAGCAGCAAAAGTGCCGCTCTTAATACTCTTTCTTATCTCACTCATAAATTGTTGGTAAAAATTGATATTATGTAAAGAAATTAGCATGGAAGCCATCATTTCATTAGATTTAATAAGATGATTCAAATAGCTTTTGGAGTATTGGTTTAATCCTCTCAATTCACAGTCAGGATCTAATGGAGCCATATCGTATTGATATTTAGAATTTTTGATATTTAATTTTCCGTCCCAAGTAAATGCTAGTCCTGTTCTACCTGATCTAGTTGGCAAAACACAATCAAACATATCTACACCTAAATTAATTGCTCCCAAAATATCAGAAGGTGTTCCAACTCCCATTAAATATCTAGGTTTTTCTTTAGGTAAGTAATTAACAGTTTCACTTAAAATTTTAAACATCTGCGATTGTGACTCCCCTACTGCAAGACCGCCCATTGCATATCCATCAAATCCTATATTAACTAAATCATTAATACTTTCTTCCCGTAAATCTTTATATAAACCTCCTTGAACTATTCCAAATAACGCTTTTAATTTATCTTGACCAAATTCAATTTTACATCTTTTTGCCCAAGATGTTGAGGTGTTTATAGCTTTTGATAAAATTTTTTTATCTTTAGTTAGTTTGGGGCATTCATCTAAGACCATAATTATATCAGAACCAATTGCTTTTTGTACTTGAATACTTTTTTCTGGGCTTAAAATAATTTTTTTTCCATCGATATGAGATTTAAATATAGCGCCAATATCTTTATCTATCTTATTAAAATTTGATAAAGACATAATTTGATAGCCTCCAGAGTCCGTTAATATAGGTTTGTCCCAATTCATAAATTTATGAAGACCGTTGAATTTTTTTAAAATTTCAATGCCTGGTCTTAATAATAAATGATAAGTGTTTCCTAGAATTATTTGAGTGCCGGTTTTTAAAATATCATCAGTAAATACTCCTTTAACAGTTCCTTGAGTACCAACAGGCATAAAAGCTGGTGTTTCAATTGTCCCTCTGGGTGTATTTATTTTACCCAATCTAGCTTTATCGTCATGAGCTATTAACTCAAACGAAAAATCTTTATTTTTCATTAAATTTACTTTGATTTAAGACTTATAATTATATCTGGATTTGAAACGGCTCCACTATTTGGTTCACCTTTTTTTATCATATCAACAAATTCCATTCCCTTAATAACTTTTCCAAAAGCTGAATACTGGCGATCCAAATGGGGTGCGGAATCAAAACAAATAAAAAACTGACTATTGGCACTGTCTGGATCTGCTGATCTTGCCGCGGATAAAATTCCTCTAGTGTGGGCTATATCTGAAAATTCTGCTTTAACGTTTGGAAGTTCAGAACCTCCAGTACCTGCTAATGATAAATTAAAATTAGGAGATTTAGTATTTCCAAATTTTACGTCTCCAGACTGAGCCATAAAGCCGTCAATAACTCGATGAAAAACTACGTTATCGTATTTACCCTCATTAGCTAATTTTTTAAATCTCTCTACATGTTTTGGAGCTTTTTCTGGATACAATTCTATTTGTATTTCACCGTATTTTAATTTTAAAATCATTATATTTTCTTTTGAGAATGAATTAACGTTTAATAAACTAAAAAACAATATAAATAAATAGGTTAATTTTTTCATTAAAATTTATTTTTAAGCATTTTAACGGTTGATTTAGTTACAAACTTATCAATTTTACCGTTTAATTTAGTAATTTCTTTAACAAAATTTGATGAAATAATCTGATTTTCTACATCTGACATTAAAAACATTGTTTCTATATTTGCATTTAGCTTCTTATTCATTCCAGCTAATTGAAATTCGTATTCAAAGTCTGAAACTGCTCTAAGACCTCTTATAATTACTGTTGCTTTGTGTTGTTTGCACAAGTTAATAGTCAATGTATCAAAAGGAACTACTTTGATTTTATTTTTATTTAGTTTTAGATCTTTAAATAATGAGTTTTTAATTATTGAAAGTCTCTCATCAATAGAAAAGTAATAATTTTTATTTACATTATCTGTTGTAGCAACAACTAATTTATCAAAAATTTTTAAAGATTTTTTAATAACATCTATATGTCCATAAGTTATTGGATCAAAGGTTCCTGGATAAATTGCTGTTTTCATAGTTATTGAATATTATCCTCTATTTTAATAACTGAAACGACTTTTTCATTTCCAGATAATTTTTTAATTCTCACTCCCTGAGTATTTCTGCCAGCTACTCTAATTTCTTTTACAGCACATCTCATAATACTACCTTTGTCTGTAGACAAAATTATTTCATCGCCATTTCTTACGACTAATGATGCAGCTATATTTCCATTTCTAGGTGAATTAATTATACCTATTATTCCCTTTCCTCCTCTATTAGTAACTCTGTAATCTAAATACGAGGATCTTTTGCCGTATCCATTTTCTGAAACTGATAAAATAAATCCATCTATTCCGTTTTTTAATTTTTTATCTTTATTTATTGTTTTTGGACTAATATTCGAATTGTCTAGAATTGATAATGAAATTACTTTATCATTATCGTTTAATTTAATGCCATTAATACCTTTCGATGATCTTCCTTTAAACAATCTTAGCTTTTTTGATTTAAATCTAATGCATTTACCCAGTTGAGTACTTAACAATATATCCTGATCATCTTTACATATCTTTACACCTATAATTTTATCGTCTTGATCAAGTTTCATGGCTATCTTTCCACTATTATTGATATTTACAAAGTCCTCTAATGTATTTTTTCTCACATTCCCTTTAGCAGTAGAAAAAATAACCATTAATTTTTTCCACTCTCCCTCGTCTTCTGGTAAAGGCATAATTGAACTGATTGAATGGTGATTTTTTAAAGGAAGTATATTAAAAATTGATTTACCTTTTGATGCCGAGGTGCCCTCTGGTATTTTATGAGCTTTAATCTTATATGCTAATCCTTGAGTTGAAAAAAACAATACAGGCGTGTGAGTGTTGGCTGTGAAAATTTGAACTACAAAATCTTCTTCTCTTGTAGATATGCCAGTTTTGCCCTTTCCACCCCTTTTTTGAGCCTTAAGCGAGCTTAACGGACTTCTCTTAATATAACCTTGATTAGTAATACTAATAACCACTGACTCTTTTTGTATAGTTTCCTCAATATTATAATTTAAAACTGCATCAATAATCTTAGTTTTTCTTGGGGAAGCAAATTTATCTTTAATATTTTCTAATTCTTTTGTAATCAGCTTATAAAGTTCTTTTTTAGAATTTATAATCTTATTATATTCAATAATTAAATTTGACAATTTAGTTATTTCATTTTCTATCTCTCCTATGCCGTAAGCAGTAAGCTTTTGAAGCTTAAGTTCTAAAATAGCATTAACTTGATCTAGAGATAACTGATAACTTGAAATATTTTTTTTCTTCTCAATAAGATTTATCAATTTGATACTTTTTTTTATCTTCCATTTTTTTGACAAAAGATTTTTTTTTGCAATTTCAGCATTTTTTGAGTTTTTAATGATTTTAATTATTTCATCTATATTTTCAACAGCAGTGGCTAATCCTATTAGAATATGAGCTCTTTCTTCAGCCTTTTTTAAATCAAATTTTATCCTTTTAGTAACGGTAGACTCTCTGAATTTAAGAAATTCAAAAATAAATTCTTTTAAATTTAATATTTTTGGTCTCTTGTCTACAATAGCTAAAGTATTAAAACCAAATGAACTTTCTATACTTGTTAATTTATATAATTGTCTTCTTACAGTTTCCGGTTCAACTGATTTTCTTAATTCTATTACAACTCTTATGCCTTCTCTATTTGACTCATCTCTAATATCTCTTATACCTTCAATTTTTTTATCCCTAACCAATTGGGCTATTTTTTCAATTAAAGTTGATTTGTTAATTTGATAGGGAATAGATTTGATTATTAAAGACTCTCTTCCATTTTTCTTTTCTTCTAAATCTATTTCGCCTCTAATTTTGAATGACCCTCTCCCTTTATTGTAGCCTTGTTTCAAAATATCTTTGCCGATAATAATTCCTCCCGTTGGAAAATCAGGCCCAGGAATGTGTTTCATTAACTGTCCGATGGTAATATCTTTATTCTGAATATAAGCTATAGTTGCGTTAATCACTTCACCCAAATTATGAGGTGGTATGCTCGTTGCCATACCCACAGCAATCCCCCCTGCTCCATTAACAAGTATGTTTGGATATTGCGATGGTAACACAGCGGGTTCTTTTTCAGTTTCATCGTAATTATTTATGTAATTAACAGTGTTTTTTTCTAAATCTTCAGTTAAAAATTGAGCAATTTTTCCAAGCTTGGTTTCAGTATATCTCATAGCTGCAGGAGGATCGCCATCTATGGAGCCAAAGTTTCCTTGCCCAGAAATTAAAGGTAAGCTCATTGAAAAATCTTGAACTAGTCTAACTAAAGCATCGTAAACCGACTGGTCACCATGGGGATGATATTTACCAATAACATCTCCTACAATTCGAGCAGATTTTCTAAATGGTTTCGACCAGTCATAACCTCCTTTGTACATAGCATAAATAATTCTTCTATGAACAGGTTTGAGACCATCTCTTACATCAGGTAAAGCTCTACTTACGATTACACTCATAGCGTAAGATAAGTAAGATGAACTCATTTCATCTTGAACAAATATGGGTTTAAAAGATTTATTCTCTATAATGGATTTTTCCATGAAAATTAAAATGGAATTTCATCATCTAAATTAGAAGTGTCTTGATTTAGATTTTCGTTCGGTAGTGTGCTTTTGTTCTCTTTTACTAAATTAGAGTCTGTAATATTACTATTTCTGCTATCTAGCATAGTTAAACTTGAGTTATAACCTTGTAAAACTACTTCAGTAGAATATTTGTCTTGACCAGAAGCTTCATCTTTCCATTTTCTTGTATTTAATTGTCCTTCAACATAAACGTTCGCACCTTTTTTTAAATATTGTTGAACAACGTTAACTAAGCCCTCATTAAAAATTACAACTCTATGCCACTCGGTTTTTTCTTTTCTCTCTCCACTAGATTTGTCTTTCCAAGATTGACTGGTAGCAATACTTAATCTAGCAACGTTTTTACCGTTAACCATCTGTTTAATATCAGGATCTGCGCCTAAACGTCCTATTAATTGTACTTTATTTAAACTTCCTGCCATAATATTTTGACTAAATTTGAGAATTTATTAACTTAATATAAATAAGTATATCACAATTGATTAAAAAATATAAGATCATTATTATTTTATAAAAAAATATGTTGAAAAAAATCGTTGTAAAAGGCGCTAAAGAACACAATCTAAAAAATATTTCTCTAGAAGTACCAAAAGAGAAATTAGTGGTCATTACAGGTCTATCTGGATCAGGAAAATCGTCCTTGGCTTTTGACACAATTTATGCAGAAGGTCAAAGACGTTATGTGGAAAGTTTATCCTCTTACGCAAGACAATTTTTGGATAAGATGAAAAAACCAAAAGTTGATTTAATTGAAGGTCTGAGCCCTGCGATTTCAATTGAACAAAAAAATACCTCCAAAAATCCTAGATCAACTGTGGCAACTGTTACAGAAATTTATGATTATTTAAGAGTTCTTTTTGCAAGAGTGGGTGTGCCTTACTCGCCTTTCACTGGAAAGCCCATAGTCTCTCAATCAACCAGTGAAATGGTTGATAAGATAAAAAAATTACAAAAAGAAAGTACTATCTATTTACTTGCACCGATAGTACGGGGTCGAAAAGGTGAATACAAAAAAGAAATATTAAATTATAAAAAAAGAGGATTTAGCAAAATTAAAGTTGATGGAAAATATTTGAATATTGAAGATTTTCCAAACTTAAATAAAAAGATAAAACACGATATATCAATAGTTGTCGATAGAATCGTATTAAATAAAAACCTGGGGAATAGATTAGCTGATAGTGTTGAAACTGCTATTAATTTATCAAATGGACTATTAATAGTTGAGTATGAGAATGAAACACTTCCAAAAAAATTTAGAAAATTAGAGAGTATTTTATTTTCATCAAAATTTTCTTGTCCGGAAAGTGGTTTTACAATCGAAGAAATAGAACCCCGATTATTTTCTTTCAACTCACC
>MDTB01221490.1_pt1 | contig 10236 bp, 6 predicted proteins | sample 811161 | NCBI WGS metagenome assembly MDTB01 (sample SAMN05326650, study PRJNA326480) | marine metagenome | isolation source: seawater | place: Mediterranean Sea | collected 2009
ATCCGTCCAAAGCATTGAACCTGAAGATACCTGATCCAATCTTTTTTCCAATTCCGCTGTAAAATCTATCTCTATAAAGAATGCCTCATATGCTTTGGATAGATAAGACACCAAAATCCTTCCCAGGTCAGAGGGATTAATGCTTTTTGCTCCAAAAGTATATTTTCTGTCTCTAAGAGTTTTTACAGTATTTGCATAAGTTGAAGGTCTTCCAATACCTTCATCTTCCATATTTTTAATTAAAGATGCCTCTGAAAATCTTCTTGGAGGAGAAGTAAATTTTTGCTCAGTTGTTACATCAGATATATTTAGTTTTGAATCATCATAGATTCCTTTTATTTTTTGAGATTCTTCAGAATCGATATCATCTTTTAAAATCCTTTCAAATCCATCAAAAAGGAGTTCTCTTCCACTCGTTCTCAAAAGAAACTGCTCATCATTATCTTTGATTAAGATTGTTTTTCTTAGATATCTAGAGTTTTGTAATTGACTAGCAACTGTTCTCTGCCAAATCAATGAATAAAGATTGATTTGATCTTGATTTAATCCATTGATATTTTCTGGTTTATTTCCTATGTCAGTTGGTCTTATTGGTTCGTGTGCTTCTTGCGCATTCGCAGCCTTTGATTTGTATATTTTTGGGCTATCTGGAAGATAATCTTCCCCAAATTCAGAAGAAATTAAGCTTCTTATTTCATTTATAATTTCATTACTAATTCCTATCCCATCAGTTCTCATATAAGTAATCAAACCAGACTCATATAAGGATTGAGCTATCTGCATTGTTCTCTCTGGATTGAAGAATAATTTACTCGAAGCTGCCTGCTGGAGCGTGGAAGTTCTGAATGGTGCCTTTGGAGAATAAGAAACTTCTTTTTCTTTTATCTCTGATATAGAAAAATTTAAACTCTCAATATCATTTTTTATTTTTTTTGCTTCATCCTCAGTGCTGATAGGTGCTTTTTTTAAATCCTCTCCATTTTTTTTTATTAAGTTAGAGCTAAAAGTACAGTCATCAGTCTTGAAATTAACCTTTAGTGGCCAAAACTCTTCAGGACAAAAAGCATCAATTTCATCTTCTCGATCACAAATCATCCTTAAAGTAGGAGATTGGACTCTTCCTGCTGATTTTGCTCTAGGTACATGCCTCCACAAGAGAGGACTAACTTTAAATCCAATTAAATGATCTAAGACCCTTCTAGCCAAATATGCTTCCACAAGAAACTGATCGATATCTCTTGGATTTTCAATTGCATTTTTTATAGCAGACAGAGTTATTTCATTAAACGAAATTCTGTTAATTTGTCTTCCTTCAACCAATTTTTTATCTTGTAAGTGATCTAAAATGTGCCATGCAATGGCTTCTCCTTCTCTATCTGGATCGGAGGCAAGATATATTCCGTAAGAATCTTTTGTAAGCTCTCTAATTTCCTTAAGGGTTTTTTTTCCTTTTGAAGTTGATTCCCATTTAAGGTTGTTCCAATCGTTTGGATCAACAGCAGATTCATCATCCTTAAGATCTCTGACGTGGCCCAAGCAGGCATGAACTTTCCAAGAATCAGAAGGAAAACTTTTCTCTAAAAAGCTTTGTATTTTTTTTGCTTTTGCTTGAGATTCGACTATTACTAAATTCTGCATCTTTTTTAGTATTTATTAAAAAAGAATTTCTTGTCAATCTAATTCAATAATTTTTCAATAATTAGCGGTCCATCATAAACAAAACTAGTGTAAATTTGAACAAGATCAGCTCCATAATCCATTCTTTCTTCGATGTCTTCCTTGGATGAAATTCCTCCGCTGGCAATTATTATTGATTTTTCATCTACGTAAGAACTCACTATTTTTTGAGTAACCAAAGATTTATCCTTCAGCAGATTACCGCTTATACCTCCCTGCATATCTTGATATGATCCATATTTGGTATTCGAAACTATAAAACCAGAAATTTCATTCTCTAGGCTCACCTCAATAATTTTTGATAAATTTGTATGATCTTCATCTGGAGAGATTTTTAGAATTAAAGGAACTTTTTTGTTCGTTTTTTTTAGGATTTTTTTATATTCTGCATGAATTTCTGAAAGCATATTTTTAAAGTAAATCTCAGTTGATAATTCTCTTAAACCTTCTGTATTAGGTGAGGATATATTAATAGCAATATAATCCGCATATTCATAGCACGCTTTCAAACAAAATACATAGTCTTCATAAGCTCTATCAAGAGGAGTAGATAGACTTTTACCAATACTAATTCCTAAGACGCCACTATATTTATGTCTGCTAAGCGAGATATTTTTAATGCCTTGTGATATGCCGGGATTATTAAAACCTAATCTATTAATTAAAGATTTTTCATAAGGTATCCTTTTTATCCTTGGCAAATCATTACCTTTTTGACGGTAAGGAGTAAAAGTCCCTACTTCTACAAATCCAAAACCCAGAGCACCTAAAGCAGAGAAATATTTGCCTTCTTTATCAAGTCCAGCTGCCAGCCCCAAATAATTATCAAATTTTAAGTTTCCAACATGGATAAATTTAGAGTTTGACTCTTGAAAATGAAATTCTTTCTTTGGTTTTGCAAAAAATTCTTTAAATGTTTGAAGTTTTTTTAGGGCCTCCAAGCTTATATGACTTGCTAATTCAGGATTTAGAAAGCGCAAGAAGAATAGAGAAATCCAATAAAATATATTTTTCAATTTAGAACATTTTAAAGACTAAGATATTGATAATTTATCAAAAAAAAGTTCAAAAGGCTTTGCATATAGTTAAATTGATATATATTATTAGCAATATTATTCAACAGTATTTGAATACGAGGTAGATTATGAAAACAATTAAAGTAATTTTTTTAGCTCTAATATTAGCTATTGCTCCAATTTCTTTCAGTCAAGCTGGAGGTTCTAACGCGGCCGGATCTGCTGGAAGTCTTTCAAGCGGCGTAATTGCTGCTATCGCTGCTGCTGTTCTAGCTGTGGCTGCTATTGTTGATGCTCAAGATGGTGAGAAAGTTACAGCACCAGAACCTGTTGAGGCAATTGCAGAGGAAGAAGAAGAAGAAGAAGTAGCTGCCGAGGAAGAAACAGCTGCAGAGGAAGAAACTCCAACTACTACAGTTACTAATACAACAAACACCACAAATACTACAAATACTACAAATACAACAAACACTACTAATACCACAGCAACTACAAATACTGCTGGTACCTAATCTGTAGCCGATTATTTAAATTTACTTAAAAATAAACAAAAGCCTGACTAGTTCAGACTTTTGTTTATTTTATTTTAAAATTTTTAAATAAAAGGCAGGATTTTTGGGAGTTATATTTTGAATCGATTTTATAATTTCATATGTATCAGGATGTACCCAGTAAGTATTCTTAAATTTCCATTTTATTAAGTTGTCTCCAGAAGAAAATTCTGTAAAAACTTTTGCATCGATCTCGCTTCCAAGTTTTCTGATCTTTTCATTTCCTTGATAGGAAAAATACGTTCTTACAGATAAATTAAATAAATTAGGATTTTTAAAGTTATAAAAAGAGTTAAGATAAAGTCCTTCATCTTCAGAAAATTTCTTTGTAATCAGCGGATGTTTGATATCTAAATCAAGGCTCTCTAGATCATTTTCTAACCCAGAGACTTTTACAACTAAACCACTATTAGTATAAATTTTTATAAAATTTGATGATGTCCATTTATAGATATTGTCTCTAATTTCTTCTAAGACAATAACAGTATTTGGTGCCTTTCCAAGTCTAGCCTGCATAGTTGAGTAGGGAATTTTTTCAATTATGTCAGCTGATATATCCTGAGGATCTTGGAAGAAATATCTTAGTGAATCAGATAATTCTTTATACATTGAATTACTTGAGCATGAAGATAGAAATATAGTGAAGCAAAAAAATATTCTATAAATTTTCATTATTTTTCATCTCTAAAAAAGTTTAGTAGCTTAGATGATGTAGAGTCTGTATAACCATCTAAATGTAAACCACCTCCAAGCATCGCCCCTCCATCTCTTGTTAAATTTCTCCAAACAAATCGAGCGTTGTTTTTTTGATAATTCTTAGAAACTAAATCGATCGGCATGGAGAAATAAATTCCCTTATCAAAGCTTCCCTCTCCAAATTCTTCAGCAGAAATATCAGTTTTTGTGGCAAAAAAACCAACGTTGAATCCGCTTCTAAATTGTTTTGATAAGTTCAATGTAATTCCCGAATCCCTTGCTAGATATCTTCCTCCTGAGAGAATTACTCTTACCCCTTCAAAAGGAGTATCCCAGATAAAATTTAAATGTCCTGTAAAAGTTTCGTATTCCCTAAAACTAAATCTTTGATTAAATTGTCTTTGCTTGACCCAGTAATAATTTGCTGTTACGGCCCATGGCTTAGAAACATCTCTATATAAAACCTCTGCACCTATACCACCAAACATTTCCTCAAAAAGGCCAACCTTTAGGCCAGAAATCAAAATACCATTTTTTCTATATATCGGTTGAAAAATTTTTGAATACGTAAGTTTATTTATAGAGTACTTTCCTTGTCTTAAATATTCTCTTATATCTGACCTAACTTTTGGCAATCTTGAGTAGGCTCTTAACTTTAGTTGATCAACATTATTTGCTATGTTCAGCCCTAAGATTCCTTCAAAAAAGGAGTTTTTAGATAATGAAATATCTCCACTTGCAAGAATTCCAATCTGCCCAGAGTAAAAAGCTTCTGGTGCACCAATATGATTTTTTAGATTAGGAGAAATGCCCCAAGAATAGTTTGGAAAATTTATTTTTCCCAGAAAGATTTGATTTAATTCATTATTTTGATCAAAGAAATTTTCATTTTTTGAAAAATTATTGAGCTCTAATCTTGAATATGAATTCTCTAAATAACTTTTAAACTTATTTAAAGAGAAACTGTAAGAGTTGGTGTTTATATCAGCAATTTGATAAGTGATTGTTACTTTTTCTATATTCCTTGTTACAAGAACTTCTTCAATGAGTTGGACTATCCTTTTTGTTGCAATATTTTGATTACGATATTTTGAATTATTTACTATTAAATTTATTGCGTTGTCCTTTAAAAATATTTCTTGAGTATAAATTCCATATGGTGCAAGAAGTGCATTGATTGTCCCAGAAAACACTTTGTCATCAAGGCTAAGGAGTGTTTTATCTTTTTCTGAAAAATTTACTATTGGAATAACTTCTTGTTTCTTTACTAAACTTTTTGAATAATTTGCTTTATAAGAAATCCCAAATCCGAAGTCTACTCCTCTATGCTTAAATAAATTTATATCAATTAAATTTGATGCGGGAATAGATAATCCAAAGCTATAGTCACTAGTTTTATAAAGATCAAATGAATTCGATGGATCATAATCAATTTTGAGTCTTAAGCCCGAATACTTATTTACATACTCCACCCCATAAAAAGCGGAAACTTTTTTGCCAGAAAACCATGAATCAAGTTCAAAATTTCCACCTCCGGTTGAAAAACGAGATCCTCTTTCTAAAAATCTTTCATCAACATCTATAAAAGGATTTTTTATCCCATCTTTTGAGGATAGGGAACCCCATCCAACTCCTACAGTAAAGTCAAAATCACCAACTCTTTTAGAAGAAACTATATACTCTCCAGAGAATCTCCCTGTTCCAATAAAGTCTCTGAATCCAAAGCTAAGTTCTGGATAAATATCCGTTTCCTCAATCAACTTAATTTTTAAATTAAAGCTCTTGTCTTTTCTAGTTTGATCGCCAGAAAAAGCCTTTATATCGCTGTATTTTTCAGTATTGATATCGGCATACCTTAAGGATACCTCCATCCAATTAAAAGGAACTGCTGTAATTAAGAGAGAATTTATTGGATCGGAATTTACTAAATGAAGTTTTAAATTACCCTCTTTTAAAATCCTAGATGATGGTATGTTAATTAAACCCAACTCACCATGAATATTCGAAGTTGGACCAACATCAGAGTATATGTAATCTTCCAAAGAAGAATTACTGATATTTGAAATCAGAAATAACGTAAAAAAAAATAATATTCTTTTTCTAATTGTTATTACCTAAAGCAGCTATTGCAGCAGCACTTGTAGCAAAGTTCGAAATAATTGGAAATAAAACCTGAGAAAATACTAACCAATCAAATGGATTTGGATCTCTTGGCACAACTAGTGTTGTTCCGGGAGCTAAATCAGGAGAATTTGGCCAAGTTCTCACTCTAGAAGCTCTTCCATTCGGATATATTATTAATGTTCTAGCCTTGTCTGCATCTTCCGAAAAGCCACCTGCCAAATTAATATAGTTAGCAACCTTCAAAGAGGGATCAAAGCTAAAACTAGTAGGAGACAACACTTGTCCTGAAACGGTTATTGTAGACATCCTCTCAGGAACAAAGACTCTATCCCCAGTTTCGAGTAACAGGTCCTTTTGAGGATCTCTTTCTAAAAGGTCTATGTCAAATTCGGTAACTACTCTACCTATGGGTTCAATTTCTTGAAGATTTTTTATGAGCCTTGAAATTGATGATAATGCCAGAGTAGGATCACCCCCTACTGAAGAAATTCTGCCGCTAGAAATAGCCGTAGCTATTGATTCCTCGAGCTGATCAGCTGACTTAAGAAAAGCGATCTTTTCTTTTTCTGCTACAGACTTTCTAGCCAAAATTCCTCCTAATGGATAAGCATTTTTCTTATAGCCTCCAGCTCTTCTGATAACATCAGACAATTTTTCTCCCTGCTTCACACCATAAATACCTGGACTCACAAATGCACCTTCAAGACTTACTGAAAAAATCTCATCAGAGGTTTTAGAAGAAACATTCGCATAAAAACTTGAAAAAACGCCTAGATCATCAAAAGTTATATCTTCTGAGAGATCATATTTGAAAGAAACTCCTTCATCAGTAAATATATCTATTTGTCCTGATGATTTAGCTGTGAATCCTCCTGCGTAAGAAAAAAGATCAATTGGGCTTGAAATTCTAAAAGATGGATATATACCTGGATTTCTAACTTCTCCTGAAATAACTGAAGAGTTTTCTAATGCAAATATTATTAAGTAAGGTCTTTGTTCAAAAATTGTTGGACATGAACTTATGAAATTTAACTGATCTAGGGGATCAACGTTAGGATTAGGCAAATATTTAGATTTCACAAATTTAATTGATGAGGAAGAAGATAATTTAGCAAGAAGTTTTAGTGACTTACATTGATATCTTTCAAAACCTCTGGAGGCAAAATAATTTGCAATTGATCTTGTGTCAGTATCATTTAAGATGCCTAAAGCGTCGGCAACTAAAACAGAATTAAGGAATTCAACATCTTCTACAGATAATATGTAAATCACATCATTTGGGTTTAAGGGTGTCGAAAATCCATCATTTTTGAGAATGTTAGTTCTCAAAAGAGACTTGGAACCAAATATATTTTCTCTTTCAATAATCGCAAAAGGTGTATAAGTTGAATCGATCAGCGATTCGGGGTTGATTAATTTTTCAAGAGTGATTCCATCTTCATAGGCATATAATCCTTCTGAGGTTGTTTCTCCAACTACCCTTATTTGGTTTCTTGGAGTGTTTGATAATTTATGAACAAAGATTTCATCTCCATCTTTCAAATCAATTTCTTTAATTGATGAAAAAGAATATGATTTAAAAATCCTCTCTCCATTTGGTGCAATCCTACTGAGCGTTATATTATTTTGATTTGCATTTGTTTTGAATCCTGAAGCGAATCTGATTAAATCTTCAAATCCTTCTTTATCTGTGAGTTCATACCTAGCCTGATTCTTTATTTCTCCTTCAATGGTTATTGTTTTACCTACAGGATTTATAATGATGACATCATTAGATAGTAATTTAAAATCAGATGAAATATTTCCATCGATTAGTAAATTGTAGAAATCAAATTTTCCTAATGAAATTCCATTCCTTTTTACCTCTATATCTCTTAAAGATCCGTTATCGTTTGGCCCACCAGAAAAAAATAAAATATTAGATATATTCGATAAAGAGCTAACAGTATAGGCGCCTGGCTTATATGAATTACCTAAAACAAACACTTGTATTGATCTTAGCTTGCCAAGAGAGATTTCTACGTTCACTCCAATTAAACTAGCTTCAACAATAGACTCGATTTTAGTTTTAACTTCAGAAAAAGTTAGACCAGAAACTTGAACGACACCTAGCTCTGGAATGACCAAATTTCCCTCCCTGTTTACTGCAATAGCTCGGCTTATGATCTTGTTACCAAAAAGTTGAATTTTTATTTCGTCTCCGGGGCCCATGACATATTCTAGAGGTGCTGGCGCAAGGTCAATTGGAGCAAACGTCGTTGGAGAATCTTTGAAAAGACTATATCCAAAGGTATTTGTCTCTTGTTCTATGGTGATTTCTTCTTTGGGTGTCATGCTGCTGAATCTTGGAGCATCTACTGATTCCATAACAATCTCTTCTCTGAGAGGTTTTCCCGTTGAAACTCCTAGTCTTTCTGCAATAGATTGAGCTTGATTCTCTGGGAGAAGATTAAGGAGCTCTAAGTCGTTTTGAGATTGAGCGAAAATGATCCCATTAAAAAACAAAATGTTAACTTTTAATAAATAAAAGAGATATTTAATCATTTTTTAGTTTGTCTATAGGAAGTGCCCAGCCTAGCTTGGTTCTACAAGCCTCGTAATAATTATAGTCTTTTGGATGTAAAAGATAAAAATATTTTTTTAAATTTGAGATCTCAAGTCCTGCTTTCGAGTAAGTTAGATTTTTCTTACCATCAACCATAACTTTTGGATCTGTTAATTTTCTACTTTTAATTTTTACATTTAGATTTTTATCATTAGGCATTACTAGGCTATGAGATGATGAACTATGAGAAAACATAGGTAAAAGAGACAATGCGTTCAATTCAGGAGAAACTATTGGGCCTCCACCTGAGTAGGAATATGCTGTGGAACCAGTACTGGTGGAAATTATCAGTCCATCGGCATTAAGATTGTAAATTTTTTCATTTTCTGAGCTTAGCTCTAGATCAACCATTTTTGCTATAGAACCTGAATGAATAACTACCTCATTGATGAATATTTCTTGATTTTTATTTGAAAAAAAAGCTTTATAAATTGGCCTCTTTTCTTTGAGGAATTTTCCTTTTAGAACTTCCTTCAAAGCAAATAGTTTTTTTGGATAAATGTCTGTTAAAAAGCCTACTCTTCCTAAATTAATACCAACAAAAGGTATTCCAAAAGTGTATAACTCTCTGATCGATCCAATCATTGTTCCGTCGCCGCCGATTACAATGATAAGATCTGATGAAGAGAACTTATTTTTTATTTTTTTATTTTTAATCTTCCCCAAAGAAGTAATAGATTCAATTCTGGAACCAGCATTTTCTATTTCGATTAAAACTTCATCAAGTGTCTTATCAGTTGACCTGGTTGAGGAATATACAATCGATGCTTTATTAATTTTTTTCATACCTAGGTGTCCAATTTCTCACCACATATATAAATAAAGTGTCCATTATCGCAATAATCACTTTAAAAATATATTTAGTTAGAGCAATAGAAAGAGCAGCAATAAAGCTAAGTTCTCCAGCAATCACCCAAACGAATGTGTAAATAAAAGTATCTAATGCTTGAGATGAAATTGTCGATAAATTATTTCTTATCCAAAGGTACTTACCTTTTGTTAAATCTTTGATTTTATTAAAAAGCCAAACATCAAAGGTTTGGCTAATTAAATATGCTGTTATTGATCCAATTACAAATATAGGAGAGTAAAATGCGAGAGTTTCTATTGCAACATGAACTGATTGTGATGATGTAGCAATTTGAGAAGGAAGGTAATAAGTGCTCAAAACTAAAGTAAACATAATCACAATATTAGAAATAGCTCCCAGAATCACTGCTGTATTTGCTTCTCTCCTCCCATACTTTTCGCTAATTAAGTCAGTAGCAAAATATATTCCTGAATACATTATAGCTCCCATGCTAACTGTAAAAGTCTGCCCAAAGAAATTTAGGTCGCTAACTTTGCCTCCCTGAAGATTTGCTAGCATTATTCCTAATGTTACAGCTATATATAAGCCCCTAAGTCCAAATAATTTAAACAAAATAACTGTAATAGTTAGGTCATAAAAAACAGTAAAAACCCATAGTAATTCTGGATTTTCTGAAAGGAATGAAAAAAAATTCATAAACTTATTATTGTTAGCTTGCGTAGCATAGATTATTCTAGTTATTTGTACATTAAAAAA
>MDTB01098765.1_pt1 | contig 10235 bp, 8 predicted proteins | sample 811161 | NCBI WGS metagenome assembly MDTB01 (sample SAMN05326650, study PRJNA326480) | marine metagenome | isolation source: seawater | place: Mediterranean Sea | collected 2009
ATCACTGCACTTAATTTCATATTTACCCTGAAAGACATTATAAAATGCATCTCCAAGCATTCCGCCTGCGCCCGCCATATAAATTCTCTTCATTTAGAAATTCAAACTATAGGAATTTATATTAACAAAATTTGGACAAAAAGAATTTTTTTTTTTGGGCTTGATACAATAAAGAGTCATAAATAAGATTATTATTAATGGATGGAAATTACAACTTATCAATATTAATTCCCGCATACAATAATACAGAAAGTTTAATAAGAGTTTTAGAGTCTGTAAAAAAACAGACAATTGCTAATGAATTAATTATTCTAATTTCGGATGACTGTTCTCCAACGCCTATAGATTTCAAAAAAATAAATATTTTTAAAGATTATTTTTATAAACTTATAACTACAAGACAAGAAGAAAATTTAGGAGTTTTAACTAATCCAGCATGGTTATTTAATCAGGTTGAAACAAGATTCTTTACTATTCTCCAACATGATGATGTATTAATTAGAAAAGATTTTTACGAAGATGCTATTAAAAAACTTTTAGAAAATGATAATTTAGTTTGCTATTTTGGCAATTCTGTAATTGTGCGATCTAAAGATAATCCTAAATTGGTTATAGACAAAAATGATCCTAAATATAATTTGATGCTTAAATTTAATAGTCCACTTATTAGGGGATTAAAAGATGACAACACAATGTCAGGAGAGGATTTCATAGATAATATTACTAATCAATACACTGATTTTAATACCGCATGGTCAGCAATCATTTTTAATACTAAGGCGACTAGAAGCATAGGTGGGTTTGGGGGTAATTACGCACTCTCATGGTTTGAAGCTAAAAGCTTGAATGTATATAGAGAGGAAGAATGTTTCGCATGTTTATTTTTGCTTTGCTTTAAGGGAGATATTATGATTGAGGAAAATCCCTCAGTTATAAGATGTCTAGAGCCAACAAGTTTTAGCGAATTACCAACACATCCAGTTAGAAAAATGAGACAAGATGGGGAAATTTTTGTCCTATTTAAACTTATTTGGATAGCTGAAAAATTATTTAATTCAAAAAGTGCAGATAATATTATGAAGATGATTTACAAGAAATGTTCTAAACTCCCCTTAAGAGAGGAATCAAAAGCTACTAAATTATTTTTTAAAACCTATTTCCCTATTAACAAAGAAAGGCGTTTAATTGCAATTGATACTATTAAATCATCAAGGTCTTTAAAGTCTCCTTTTGAATTATTTTATAAAATAAAAGGAATCCTTAGATACTATAGAAATGTTTACAGAGAGAAGAAACTTAATAAAAGGAGTTCTTAAAAACTTTCATAACTATCTTTTATAGAATAGAAATGTCTACCATTAAAATGTGATTTATTTTGTTGAAGAGATGGTATTAAAGAGCGCATTATCGTTATCTCAATAGCTATTCTATCTTTTTCTGTACCTGGGACACTCTTATGCACTACTTCAGAATTCTTAAAAGCAACCAAAGTTCCTTTTTTTCTATTTGTTATTTCTTTCTCCTCTACAATTAGCTTTCCAAATTTTTCAGATAGTCCAAAGGGATAAATCATTATCTTTAAATGCCCGTCTTCAAATCCATCTAAATGATAATTATTTGCTCCAAATGATTTTGATTGGGGAGGTAAAGCCCATGCTCTTGAATTTAAAAAAATAATTGGAGATTTAAAATAATTCTTAAATTCTTTTTGAATAAATTTTTGCAAATTTATTATTGCAACATTTTTATGATCCAACTCCCAAGCAGATTTGAATATTTTCGCATTATCCTTTATTAATTTTTCACCATAAGAAGAAGTATCTGTGCACATAAGCTTTCTATCATCACTAATGGATTCTTTATATCTTTGAAAAATTTCTTTTGAAGATAATTGTTTTTGAATTTTTAAATAATCTAAGATTTCTTCAAGGATTTTTTCAGGTAATACACTAATACAAAAATCATCTTCTATCTTTCCATACAAAGTTCTTATTAATTTTTCATGTGAAACAAAGTCAGGATTCAAATTTTTCTTTGATATGTCGTTAACTTTTACAAAATTAATTTCTCGTCTTTTTTTTATTAAATTTAACCTTGGGCTTAATTTTTGTTTAATTGCAGGAGGAAAAAAACTATAAATTATTTTCAGCATCCCTTTTACATACTCTTTCATGAGTAACTTGAAATTTTGTTTATACAGAACACTATAAATCTAAATATAAAATATTAAAAAGTTTTTCATTTAAAGTTAAAGTAAGAAATAATTTATGCAATACATTTAATACACTAAAAAATATAAATTGATTTATATTATTAACTTTAAAAAATTATAAAACAGTTATTAAGCTTTATAAAAAAATATAAATGTTAAATTACCAGCTATATTAGGATTTTAGATTACAACTTTAAAGTTTCTAAAAATATTATGAGGTTATTTAAAGTATATATTATCTCATCAAAAAAAATTTTTATTAGAATTCTTAAAAGTTTATTTTTCCGTTTTAAAAAAACACAAGACTCACTTTATAAAAATTTTGGGACTATAAGAATTTTATTTTTTTATAGCAACTTTTTTACTCTTAAGATGAGACTTAATTTTATTGAGCCCATTGATCTAAAATATATTTTAGATGTCACATTAGCTAAAAGATTTGATTTCAAAAATAAAGCAGAACTAAGTAAAATATTTTGTGATTTAGCCAAAAAAAAAATAAATGTTATCAAGAATCTTGAAAAAGCTGCATGGTGTATCGCCTCTCAAAGAAATTCAGAAGCCAGTATTGAATACTTACTTGAAACTATTAAATCACTAAATCTAAAATATAAAACAATTTCTTATTTAGCTAGTTTCGCTGTAGCACCTTTTCATTATTATGGAGCTATTAAAAAAGGGGAATATTTAGAAATATCTCTAAGAAAATTATCTGACAAGTCTCTAGATATTAGTCCATCTTTAAATAATGAGGTTCTTCATTTCACTGCCATTGGTCATCTCACACTTGCCTTTTTCTTAACTCAAGCAATTAAATGTAAGTTAATAAATCCTTCTCAAACTCCTATCTCATTAGTTTACGATCGTGACAATGTATCAAATCAGGAATTTGCGGATTTAGTGGCAGAATTGTGTTTAAAATCAGGAATTAAAATTGTAAAACCATCAAAAATAAAAAATCTAAATTATGAATCAAATCTGGAACTTTGGCCTATTAATTCAGAGAAAAAATACTTATTTGCAAGGCATTACCATGGTTTCGCATACAAAAAATCACAAGAATCAAAAGGGCAGATTTTTTTGAAACCTAGAGATTATCATATTGAAACAGCTAAATCCTTAATAAAAAAATTCTCTATAAAAATAGATAAATGGTTCGTTGGTATGCACTTAAGATATGCAAAAGATAATAAAAGCTTAAGAAATCCCTCAACCTTTTTATACGCGCAGGCTATTAAATATATCAATGAGAATGGAGGTTCAGTTATATTAGTCGGTTCAAAGTCTAATGAAACGTACAACAATTTGATATCTGCTATAGATACTACTAAATTACCTCTTAATCAATATGAAAGAGAGTGTTTAGGAATTTATATTTGGTCGAAATCAAAATTTTTTGTTGGTAGTTTAAGTGGAGGTACAAATGCTGCAACAACTTTTGGAACTCCAACAATTTGGTTGGACATTTTTCCAAATAATTCTTCTAGGCCGCCAAACCCAGAGGATATTTGTTTACCAAAAAGAGTATTTTATATTCCTCAAAATAGATTTTTATCATTTAATGAAGCAAATTCTGAAGAACATTATTTTTCCCAAATTGAAAATAAAGAAACCGCTCTTAAATATGGCTATAGAATAGATAGTGTGTCATATGATTTAGCAGAGGAAGTCTTAAAGCAAATGATTCATAAAACTGTATTCAAGAAAAATATTAAATTAAATATTCCTCATGTTGAAAGTAATCCATCTTCTTTAAGATTTGGAGCTAAAATCTTAACAAAATCCCTCCTAAAAGATTAAAGACTTTTTAAATCTATTAGTCAATATTATTTAGAAAAGATGGTGCAATGGGTATATGGGGATCTAGATATTCTAATGATTTTGATTTTAAAAATTTTTTATATTCTAGACAAATTTTTTCATACTTTCTTTTTTTTAAATCTTTTGACCCATAATTAGTTAATTCAATCATATCTTTCACAGATGATAAAATTTCTTCAGATGAATTATCAATGAGCTTAAATTTTCCAAAATCTTTTTTCATTTCCTCATTTGCAATATTTAATTTTATGAAAGAGTCATATGGCAAATAGACTTTATCTTTTTTATTAAAACATCTTTTATGTATTGAAAGACTGAATGGGTAAATTGGCTGAATTTGAGGTCTTACTGAATTTGTTAATAATACTGGTACACCAAAAAGAGGAGGAACATTAATTGGTCCTGAAACAGTCGCTATATGGAATTTTGCATTAGCCAATAAATCTATATCTTTATCAATATTTCTTTCCTTACAAGTAAGGTCTATAAATCCATTTATATATGGAAGTTTAGGTGAATTTTGATCACCTATTCTTACTACGTTAAAATCATTTTCAATTAAAAATTTTATTGATTCAATATATGAAATTATATCTGCATTCCTTGAGGCAGATTCTTTACTGTTGGACTTTTCATTAGGAGAAGAACGTACATGCAGGGTTATGAACTCTTTTTTTAACTCATGATTATTTATTTGTGTTCTATCTAAAATATCTCTGAGATTTGATAAGTTAGATTTAAGTTTATAGTTAACTTTTGTTTTTGTTATACCTTTATTAATGAGATCAATTACTGGATCTTTATTATCACAATATTTAGTATCATCTACTTGAAAAATTTTTGATGGTTGACAAATTAATAGAGAATTAAAAATTAATGGACTACAATTTATTATCTTTAATTTTGACTTAATAGAGTTAAGTAATCTCATGTTTGCGACCTTTGCTCCTTCTACCATTAACAATATGAATTTATTTGGATATGCTTTTGCTAAATAACCCAATAAAGCTATATGTCCAATTGCTACATACCAATTGGGACCCAAAAACATTACACCAGAATTAATATTTGGATAATTATCTGAAGAAAGTTGACTTAATTGTTTTTTAAATTTATACCATTCTTCACTTAATCCATTAAGTTTATGTTCTAATATGTTCATCTTAAATTGCAAATGATAAGTCCTTTTATCTTGAGGAATCTTTAATAAATTTTTATAAAGTCTAATATTTTGATCAATTCTTCTAGAGCTATAGTTTAAATATAAACCTTCTGATAAAGGTTGAAAATTAAAATTTATTTCCCCTTTATTCAATTTGTACTGATCATATATTCCCTCCAAGAGAATCGTCACATCAAAATAATCAGTCCTATTTTTAAAAAGTTTTGAAATTAACTTAATTAAAATTATTAAATATATTTCTTTAAATTTTCTAGTTTTTAATATTTTATTAATTAAATGAGCCCTATTATAAATAAAAGGAAAGTTAATAAACTTAGTTCTAATAATTATTGAATTAAAAATTTTTTTTTTAGAAATTAATTTCATAATTGCTTATTCAATAAAAATTTAGTTTAATGATTTATTTTATAGTTTTCAACTATCTTAAGAGATGAGATTTTTCGCTAGTTGAGATACATAATGTTGATCTAAAATACTTTTACCTCCTTCTGAGACTATCGGATTTCTATTTAATGCTGAGGAATAATTAGAAGATAAAAAAACAACTAAGTTTCCTATCTCTTCCGCGGTAAATATAGAAAATCGGGGTACGGAAGCTTTTTCTAAGATTTTATAATCTTTAATTAAATTTCTCGACATTTCAGGCATATAATCAATTCCTGCTCTTAGATATTAATTCTTGCATTTTATTTCCTACCCAGATTAACTGCAATATTTCTTAAATATTAATCAACATCTACAATTAAGATTATATGCATAGTCTTTAGAAGAAATAAATTGTGAAGCAATTGAGTAAATAATAACTATTTTAAAATTTGATTAAGCTATTGAATTTTCAATGCCTATTTATTATTTAAATTAAAGGGAAAAGTTCGATTTCAAGTTTTAACATTATTTTTAATTTCTTTTCCAAATCTACTAATACTCCATCTATATTAAAGAGTTAATACCTTGTTTATTGATAGTTTTAATAATTTCTTTAATGAAAATTTTTGATTTTAAATCCTCTAAAACTTACTTATAGTATAAATTATTTTGATAAGGTTTATATAAATTTTTATTATGTTTTAAAGCTAAGGCATTTCTCCGGCTATTACCATTTGATCCTCCAAAAATAGTATTAAGCATTATTCAATAGTTTGAAATAACTATACATAAGAACTTTTTTTAAGAAATTTTTTTGTTTCATAAAATTTTTACATCTAAGAAGATTATCAAATTTAAAAACTTTAGTTGAATATATAATAATTCAAAAATATTAATTTCTTTTGGGTAATAATAATGTAAGATGTAAATTATAAATGTTTATTAATTTTTGATTTTAAAAATACAAACTCCAACCGTTCAGATTTTATGAATTTAAAAATATTTATCATATTTATTTAGATGAGACTTGCAAATTTTGATACTTTAAATGGATATGCTAAGAAATATGCTTCTCAATATGCATTAGCTGATCCCTTCCCTCATATTGTTATTGATAATTTTTTTTCAACTGAGCAAATAAATTTTATAAAGTCTGCTTTTCCTTCTCCTAAATCAGAAGTTTGGAAAACGCCTGATAATATACATACCATTTCGAAATCAGTAATTAAAAATGGAATAACCGGCTTAAAAGAAAATGTTATTAGTGATAAAGCGAGATTAATATTTAACGAATTAAATTCAGCAACTTTTTTAGATTTTCTAAGTAAAGTTTCAGGAATTTCAGGTTTATGTCCAGATCCTTATTTACATGAGGCAGGATTTCATTTCTCAACTAATAATGGGAAGTTGGATATTCATGCAGATTATAGTCATCATGATAAAAATGGTTTGGAAAGGAGATTAAACTTTTTACTTTTTTTAAATGAAAATTGGGAAAGTAACTTCCGCGGAAATTTAGGTTTATATGATAAGCGATTGAATTTAAAAAAATCTTATTCACCTAATAATAATAGAGTAATTATATTTACTACAGACAAATATTCATATCATGGATTTCCAGATCCAATTAAAATGTCAGAATCTTATTTAGAAAAGGAAAAAGGGAGAAAATCAATTGCTATGTACTATTACACACTCCCGCAAGGAAGGGTAAAACATCAAATTATATTTCCTGAAGATCCAAACTTTAGATATAAGTCTACAAAAAATTAGTTTTTAAATATAAGAATTTAAGAACTCCGAAGCTATATTTAAACTGATTTTTCTACGAAATTTGCTAAAAAATTTAGGCTGATGTTTGATATATAACTCCCAAAAATATCTTTCCTTCGGATTTCTATAATAAAACTCTACTCCTAAACATTGCGCACTCTTTCTATCCTTAAGAGGTTTGACATTGATGGCCTCAATAATTGAATTTTGAATTTGCATAATACTTAAATCTGAAATACGGTTATGCGTAACTCCTTTACTATAAAATTCCTTTTCAAAGTTATATGGCATTTTTTTAGGCAAAAATGCCAGTTCAATTAACTTATTAAGATCGTTATTTTTAGATTGATTTTGAGATTTTTTAAATTCGCAAGGGTAGGCAAAGCCATTACTATGGGAAGAATGCCAAAAGTGCCATACAGTATGGTGTAAATAAAGTGTTTTAATTCCAAGAGAATAAATAGCGGCTCCTATTCCATTACCATTATTAATCATAAGTGAATCTTCATTAATAAGATCTAAGATATCAGTATTATTTTCATCTATGAAGTATATTTTATCAAGATTTTTTTCCATCTTATTAATCTCTTGCCAGACTTTTTTGTTCGTAAAACAAAAGACTTTTTCTTCACCTGATAATCGATTTGCAGCTTGAAGTATTGTATGAATATCACTAAAACTTACATTTCTCCATGGTTGAGAAGAAACCCCTATTTTTTTTTCATTAAAATGAGAAGTTCTCATTGCAATAATAATATTTCTTGAATTACTTTTTTTATGAAAAAGTATTTTACGACCTATCTTTCGCCAAGAAAAATCTGAGGAAGTTTCAAGATAGTCAATATATTTAAATTCTCTTTCATTATTTTTATCTATAAAAGGTTCATAGTATTTTTTAATATTTCTCTTAACAAAACAAGTCGAACCATAGTAAAAGAAATTTAAAAAAATAAGTAAAAAATCTTTTTTTACTTGAAATGTAGCACAATGAATCGAGTTCAAGTATTTATTGCCTATTCCTTTCCCTGGTTTAAACGATGTAATTATTTTTGAGTCTTTATTTATATCTTGATAAGCAGAAGCCATAGCAGATTCCATAGCTAGATGTCCAAAGTATTTTCTTGTTAATCTTAAACCTAATAATTTTTTCCTCTTTTTCTGGAAATTCTTTTTTAAAAAGGCAATTAAGATAAGACTTGGGAAAAATAAAGTAACTTTTATCAATTTCTTTTGCAATATAAAAATATTTTTTAAAGAATTTTTTAATTTTGAGAAAGATAAATTTCTTTTTAAATAAAATTTGATCATATATTTTAAAAATATTTCTTAACTATTTATAATCAGTAAACATTAACATAAGCAAAAATTAATTCAGCTTTATTAGTTAAACATTAATTATTTAAATTTTAAAGAATTATTTATAAGAGAAAGATTCTAGGTTAAAAACCTTAAACAATAATTGTAGAAGTGATTAACATAATAGTAAAAAGTATTTTTTTTTAAAGTATAATGTAAATTATTATAGGTTTATTAATAATTTCAATTTTAATCAGTATTTTGTTTTTCTATACCTTAGTAAAGACTAGCCAAATCCAAGTTTAGGTTTAATTGATTTTTTTGTGATATCAACCCAAGATAAAGTTTTCATTTTTACAGCAAATAAAATTCTTATAAGCACATTTTAGGGCACAGAATTGCTTAAACAAGCTTGGGCAAATACGTACAAAAGTTATGTTATTACTAAAGCGCAGTCTAAAAACTTTTAATATCACTAGAAAATTAAGTGGAGCCAAGGAGATTTGAACTCCTGACCCCCTGCATGCCATGAAGGTACTAAATTAAGCTATGACAAGCTTTTTAGCAAATTCAGTAATTATGGTCGCAGGATAGGTCGCAGAAAAAACAATATAAATATTAAGTAACACTTTTTATAGACTTTAATTCAGAAATAGTTTTTTTTAGAATTTTGATTTCTTCCTTTTGCCTAACATTAATTATCATTATTGTTTGAAAATGAGATAGTTTTTGAGCTTGACTAAGTGAATTACATATATCCATAGCTTTTTTTATTTCATTATTATATTTAAATTGCAAATCTTTTTTAGTTGCAATAATTTTATTTAATTTAGCTTCAGTTATACAACTTCCTTCTTCCAAAACTTTAATAATATTAATTCTTTTTTTTAAATCAACATTACCAATTTTAGCTAAAGTTCTAGGTGAAACTTCAGCTAAAACATGATCAGGTATATTTGCATTAAATAACCATTTTTCATGAGCTGAAGCTAAATCTCTGCAAATTCTTCCACTCAAATTAAAAATTCCTGAGTCAGTTAATTTAACCCAATAATCATTTTTAATAAGTTTTTTTATCTCAAAAAGAGATTTTGCAATTTTAGAAATTGAAATTCCAACTTCATTTATTGAAGAATTTACAATCCAAATTTTGTTTTCTAAAAACTCAAAATTTGAATTAATTGATGAATCTTTAATTAATCCTTCTTTAAATGGAAAACAATTAATAGATTTTTGAATAGTTTCTGACATTAATGCCTTTACCGTAAAGCATATTCAATTAGTACTATAATTCTAGATTTATAGTAAGTAAATATCCAGAGATTTGGACGAATCGTCCAATAAAGTACAAATGTACTATTAAATTATTTGGTCGCAGAGTTGGTCGCAGAGATGACCAGTTTAAAAATTATTTGAGATAAAAAAAGTAGTTTCAAATTATTCAAACTAATTGTTATCAATAGTAAAAATGATGATGGAGCCAAGCGGACTCGAACCGCTGGCCCCCTGCATGCCATGCAGGTGCTCTACCAGCTGAGCTATGGCCCCATATCCATATACTGATAATATAAGAATAAGATGTTA
>MDTB01111801.1_pt1 | contig 10235 bp, 14 predicted proteins | sample 811161 | NCBI WGS metagenome assembly MDTB01 (sample SAMN05326650, study PRJNA326480) | marine metagenome | isolation source: seawater | place: Mediterranean Sea | collected 2009
ATTATACACAGCGAACCTTCTGCTGTACAGCCCTTCTTCTCCTCCCGGTTGTCTATACGTTGATATTGTTGCGCCTCCTGTTTCGTACGAATGTCTAATTATTTTTCTGCACGCGTTAAACAGGCGATTGGTTTCTTCTTCGCTAATATGGCAGCAAAACCTATGGGGTGAAATATTTGCAGCATACAAACACTCTGCTTTTAAGTAGTTACCAATACCACTCACGACTTTTTGATTCATAAGCACTTCAGCAATTGTTTTATGACCGTACTTATGAATCCTTTCATAGAATTGCCTCGGACCTATTCCGTCCTTAAGCATGTCTGGGCCCAGAGAATTTAGCTTTTTATTTAGATCGGCTAGTGTATTGACAACTTTTAAAGTCCCAAAGTTTCGGACATCAGTATAATAAAGCGGTTCTGCATCAGAAAAGAAGAAAGCAACTCTCCCATGTTTGCTGTGTGTATTCGACCACATTCCTGACATACCCAGCGTGTTGAACATGTAGAAGTCTGCTACCTCATCAGAGAAAGTAAAGTATATAAACTTGCCCTTGCACTGAATATCTTTCAGAAGGACAGGGAAGCTAAAACGATCCCACCCGGGTATTTCTTTTTTCTTGCCGTACCTTCCGGATATTATCCCGACATGTTTGAGTGTTTTACCCTTAAAACTTTGTAGCCAATCAACTGTTGTTTTTACTTCTGGGCCTTCAGGCATATTCTCCTCCTTGATAGTTTATATTCTATTTTAACAGGAGAAATGCAATTTTACACAGCGACAGATACCTTGTCATCAGATAAAAAATCTTTGCGATATTTAAGCAGTGCCAATTCTTTTTTCTTGCACTCAAGTACGACATCCAAGTCAAAACCACAATCATTGAAAGGCTCGTAATACCAGTCGCTATGGGCATTCATCATTACTTTCGGATCTTCGTATAACATTTTTGAATTAGAGTGATGACACTGCGGAGTAATGCCGGCCGGCCACGTATCGATTGCAAGCAACAGCGATTCTTCGTAATCAACGTCTTGTGGGCCACATTCAAAGTGATGTGAGTCAAATACAATAGGCACACCAACTCTTTCGTATACACCATGATACAGCATCTTGGTAGAGTACAGATTACCTTTGTCGTCATTTTCAACTGTGAGCCTAGAACGAACAGACTCTGATAAGCCTTCAAAGTTTTTGCACCACCGTGCCAGTGCAGTTTCTCTATCGCCGTAAGAAGCTCCGACATGAATGTTAATCTTGGACCAATGGTTGCGGGGCATGCCCATCAAGTCAAATATCTTACCGTGCAGCTCTAAGTCCTTGTAGGCGTTTTCAACAACATGCTGCTTTGGAGAGGAGAGGATGTTAAACGGGCCAGGATGGAACGACAGTCGAATACCATTAGATCGAGCAATACTACCCGCTCTCTGTAAATTTTGCACTATCCGAAAGTAATCGGGCAATTGCTCGAGCTGGTACTCGCTTGCCCATGGAAACAAGCAAGAGGTAATTCGGAACACTTTAATGTTGTGCCTGATATTCCAACTTAAAATCTTTATAAGGTCAGCTGTATTCTGCAGTGCTAGAGAGGATGCGTAGCGTGTGCCTTTTGCGGCGTATGTACGCTTAATCATTCCTCGGTTACAAGTGACCTTGGGCTTTTGTTTTTGTAGTGTTGTATTAAGACACGCGTATCCAAATCTTGTGGGCATAATTCTCCTTTTTGTTTTTATTATACCACGCTAAAATAAGATTTGCACGAGCACGCTGCTTTTTCTTGAGCCTTCTTTTAGTTGACCCCTAAATCCGTGATGTGCTAAAATGCGTCTTTTGGCCCAAGAAGATCTTTAGAGAAACTACTTCCCATGATTACGCTCTTAAGGTACACTTCCAATGCTTTCACTGCCACAGGCCGCGGCAGATTTTTTAAAAGTAACTTGTCTATCACAGCATCTTGAACAGTGCCCGGTCTAAACATTCCGCCTTTCTCATCAAGTATGAACTCTGCCATGGGTATGAAGTCTTCTGTTCTTCTGGCATCACAGTACATCTCGTCCGGAATCCCGTAGTTTCTTTTGAAATAGTCTGCTACAAATTGATACCCTAAGTTTGTGGGATCATCACAAACAACACCATCTTTTGAAGATGATGCGCCAATTTCATCAGCTACCTCATATCTCGAATACTCTTTCAATATTAACTTTCTTAACTGTCTACGTGTGATTTTCATTCTATCTCTCATAAAAACATGCTTAAGCAGCATTCTACTTTTTCTTATACACTCTTTTTGCAGCAGGAGTTTTCTCACTCTGCTCATTATGATGATGTTCTTGCTGCTTGACACCTTCTAACATGTGAGCCGGAATATCGGTCTCAACACCGCTTCGCCATAACACATCATAAACCCCGATATTGCCGTTCTCATCAAGAGAGTGCCACATGACCTCGCCGACCTCTTTTAGAGCGGAACCCTTCCGCTTAACGTGAGTCAGTCACGTGTGTCCGATAATATCTTTCTGGTCTTTGTCAAGCTTTGCTTGTTTCATGCCGCTACCAAAAGGAGCAGACTTGCCGAGCTCTTCAATAATAATTTTTCTTAATTGCCTACGTGTGATTTTCATTTCAACCTCACCATAATTTAAATTACTAGGTTACTGTGTAACCTAATTTGCGCTTATACGCTGTATCAATTTCGTTTATAATTGCGTCCAACATCAGACTACCCATACGCTCGACATAATAACGTCTCGCCCCAGGATCAACCTCTGAAGTTTGCAAGCCTGATTCACTCGTTTTCAAGACTTCCTGCTTGATACCTTCAATTAAGTCCGGGTTAATAGTAAGATCTACATCGCCGCGGCGGGTACCCATAATTCCGCCCACAGTTAACTTGTTACCCTGGATATCTAATTCAATTGAGATGCCTTCTATTTTTAGAGTTTCTGACATTATTTCGTCTAAAGCTGCTGGATCGCTGGGCTTCTTTGAAACTTGCTCTAAGATTAATCTTTTTAATTGTCTTCTTGTTATTTTCATTCTGTGTCTTCCTCTTTCTTTTCAGTAAGTTTTGCTTTCAACTCGTTTATGTGTGCAATAACACCATCTAGCAGCTGTAGCTTTTCTTGCGTGCATGCATCAACAAATTCCTGACCCAAAGCTTTAGCTGTGACATCACCTAGTACTGCAGTTCGATTCCCAAGCCCGGTGTTGCCGCCGGCGCCAGGCAGGTCTTTGGGTGCGGAGGGCGTTTTTCCGCCCTTCTTTTCAGGTAAATTCAAACCGTCACCCGGGTATATCCAGTTCGGGTTTCTACCTGACGCGCCGAGATAATCGCCCTCACCAGGAGAATCGCCCTGCTTCCAATTTTTTAGCTGTGCAGCATCAAACTGTGGATTTGCTGCCAACAAGTCTGCTATTCCCACCCCTTGTGCCTGAGCAATATCATACATAGTGTCGCCAGGTTTGACAGTGTATGTCTCTTCGTTGAGCAGGTTTTTTGCAATGATATTTCGAAGAGCTCGTTTTGAAAGCTTCATTTTATTTTCCTCGGGTGTTACGGATGCGGGGGTGTTAGTATCTCATAAATTGCGTCAGATAGGCGCTTGGTTAACTTATAGTCTCTGTCAGGATCAAACCCAAAGTGTCGCATCACTTTCTCGGCAGCATGCTGGGCTTCGTTTGAGCTCATCGGAATGAACTGGTCTTGATCATAATTTAGCGCGCGGTGTACATCTTCAACGTCTACTTGCAAATACGCTGCTACAGCGCTAGAAGGTACTCCCGGTCCAAGTTCGTCCATTGCTCGCTGGACCATATCATATGTCAGACTTCTGGCTCTTTTCGACCTATCATCATGCGTAGACTCATTAAGTAAAAAATTTCTTATGTCGCTTCTTGTCAGTCTCATTTTTCTTTCCTTTTCGTGATCTCACGAATGTGCATGGGCATGTAATTCAACCTACTATTTGTGTCACTTCCTAGTACATGCTTTAAGCAATCTTTTAATTCTGCATTAAGTTCTCGTGCTCTATCACACTCCTTCTTAGTTGCTGTGCCTTTTTTAACCACTCGCTTTTCCAATCCGAATATCTGGTCAGAGATTCTTGCAGCTTTCTTCACCATCTTTTCAACGCCATCTAAGCTAACGCCTTTTGCATTCAACTGCTTTTTGAGGTCATTAAACAGGTTAGTCGCTGACAGACAGATATCAAAATGCTTTGTCTTATAACCAAAGACTGTCACATTTTTTCCGCTGCCGAAGTGGGCTGGCTCCTCGCCTTTCTTTCCCTCAAGCAGCACGTCCAAGATCATTCTTCTAACTCGAGACTCATTAGCAGGGTTAAGGTAATAGTCACCGTCTTCCAATTTACCCACACCAATCGCGGCCAAGTCATCATCACTGACCTCCTCCTCTTCATCTGCCTCTTTTTCCTTTGCAGCAGCCAATGCTTTGTCAATTACTTCCTTGTCAGCTGCTCCACCTGCTTGCTTAAGTGCTGATGTAATTTCTGCTGCCTCAACGTCTGACACTGCTTCAATCACTAAACGCCTTAATTTGGCTCTCGTTAATCTCATTTCTTACTCCTTTTCTTTTTCGGACACTTTTTACGTTTTTTAACTCTTGCCCATGATTTACTTGGATTTGCTGAGTTGACACGCGCGTGTGCCCACTGGTGTGCAGACATTCCTTTTCTAGAGCCTGATGAATAAAATGCACCCAGGCCGGCTCTAAACTCTGCGTATACTGAACCTCGTGTCAAGCAGCGCCTGTCTGCTTTCTTGTCCAAAGATTTCTTTACTGCTTTTGACAGAGTTCTACCTGACTTGCTTGATTTTCTCTTCTTACGTTTCTTGCGCTTCTTTTTGCGCTTGGATTTTTCATCTAGATCGCCTGTTTCGTCGGCGCCTGCTAGTTCTAAGAGAGTTTCTGCTTCTTCAGCCTCTGCTTCTTCGATTGCATAAACTTCTTCCAAAGCAGCGTAAAGTTTTTGCTCCTCAACTATCTCTTCTAAATACTCTCTAAGGATGTCCGGATCAGTGATGCGAATAGACTTAGATTCTGCCATGTCCTCTTTTTCTTTCGCGCGTTGCTTATTAATCTTGTCGTAAATCTTTTCTTTTGCTTTTTGTGTTTTTGCACCTTTAAGCTGTCGAGTGAGTTTTTGATTAGCTTTGCGGTCTTTTTCGCTGCGACCTTTTAGGTAACCTGGTTCGCCTGTACCCTTGTCAAAATCTGTCTTTGCCTTCTTTTTCTCATTGATGTACTTTTCATAAAGATCTGGATGCTTTTTCTTGATCTCATCATCTGACATTCCCTGTGCTTTCATCCTAGCAATTTTTACGTCATCAAAGTCATTCTTGCCATCTTTGTTCTGGTCTTTCTTTTTACCTTCTTTGACAACTGTAACAACTAAATCCGTTCCGCCCTTGATCAATCGGTGATATTCTCCAGCTCGAACACTTATTCTGTCGCCCGGGCGAATCTTTACAGGCAACTCATTATCTCTTTGAAAGTGCCAACCGTAGCCTTCTGCTACCACAATTGTTCTGTCTTCTCTATCTCTGTGCCAAACTAATTCGCTTTGACTGACTGACTTTGAGAAACCTCGAATGGATAAGTTTTCTGATAATATTTTCTCGCTGTATGGTCTTGTCATTTTTTCTTTCTCAGCCTCTGTGTTTTTTTCTTGCTTGCTGCTTTTCTTTTCTTCGCATAGTCATACGCCCTTTTGAGCCTTGCTTTTACCTTCGGATCCTTAGCATTTTTATATGCTGCACGAACACGCTGGTGTATAAGATTAATTATCTGCGATTGTCGCTTATGACTCTTGCTTTTAAAACTTTTTTTTGCTAATGTCTTTCTAATGTCAGTTGCTGTACGAAACTTCACGCTAACTGTATCACGCGGATTCTCATCTGTATAAAGGCGTCGACCGCTTCCCTTAGGCTTCTTTCCTGTCCCGACCTTTGGGTCTTCAGCGAGAAGCTCAGTAATAAGATATCTTAGTTGAGCTGTTGTTACCTGCATGATACTACCACCAACCAGCGATATTTCTTCCAAAGAGCTTTGTTAAGCGGCATGACCAGTAACCAGGCTTAGTCTTATCTTTCTTTTTCGCACACTGGTGTCTGTCTCCGTAGCTTTTTCTTCTTTTCCCGTGCTCTTTTGTATCACGCATAGCATCAGGCATTGATGAACCGAAAGTAACTTTTTTAATTTTCTTGGTCTTTGGATCCCGGACATAAACTTGTGCCTTACCGCCTTTTAACCGCCTAGCACCTTTTTTACCCAACTTAACTTTCCGGCCCTTGTATTTGGCTTCGTCAATAACATCATCAATTAATTGTGGATAATCTAGCGGGACTAGTTGACCTTCGTAATAACCAAACTCGCCAATATCTGATTCTAAAAGTTCGTGTTCTAATTCATTAACTGATTCATAAAGGCCCAGGCTCTGAAGTGTTCTTGCCTCTCTAAACAACCGAAAGAATGATTTTGATCCGGGTCTGTGAATATTTTGATTGACCCCAACCCGCTGCTCGATATGAAACAACAAATCTTTAGAACAGAGTTTTGCATCAATTGATTCTTGAACTCTTGGTATTTTCAAAGCGCCGTCGACCATTTCAGGTCTTCCCACGTCCGATCTTGTCACTTGCTGATTAGTCCTTAGATAATCTTTGACAGCAGCTGTGTTCTTAAAAGAGTCATCAAAGAATAAAACATCATTAATAGCTGAGTACCTACTGAGGTAATCATCAATTACATCAACCTTAGCTTGTGGATCACTACTTCCGACTCCGGTGAAAGCTACCTTTGAAACTAATTCTGCAGCTTGTGCCCCAGCCCTTCTTGAATCAAAGCCTTCTTCTACTAATATCCTTGCAAATGTTTGCGTTAAAAAGTCTCTAGCAGTAGTTTCTGCCTCCTGTGTTCTTGCAGTAAGAATTAACAAGACTCTGCTTTCCGGGTTTGGGGCTTTCGCTGCATCATAAAGTATTTTTGTTATAGCATCAATAGGTTGGGCAGTTTCTGTGTCTACTCTTGAAAACTCATCAAAAGCATCTGTGTCATAGAATTCACCCTCTTCAGGTTCGTAGACCGCGTACTCGTCTGACGTCAGCATCCTATCTCCGGACGGTGTACTGAGTTTTACTTTTTCGTAAGTGTGTGCGAGTGTGTCATCAAAATCGAATACTCGAAGTTTAGTCGGGCCAGAAGTTGAACTTACTGAGTCTAAATTGTCTGCTATTGATCGAAGCTCGTCTGCACTTAAAGTTCCTGACTCGTCGGGATCAACAGTTTCAGAAATTAAATTTAGTAATTGCATTCTAGTAATTTTCATTGAGTACCTGCAAACACGCGTTTTATATATATATCTTTAACCCGGTGGAATAACAGCGTTAAATGCGTCAGCAATTTCCTGATTTGTCGCATCAGACCTAATCATCTCAAGCAATTGTTTTGAATCACCCGGGATTCTTGCCCTGCCTGATCTCGCATCTGCTATCATATCTGCTGTAAAAGGTCCAACACCTTTCCCGGCCTTCATGTTTATAATTCTCGCCCTTACTTCTGTCTGGCCGGATTCGTCGTGTATATTAAGATATTGGCATCGACCATCGTCTCCGGAGGCGGTTTCCAGATCAAAACAAAACCAAAAGTTCATATCTATAACAGGCTTGAGCGCGTCCTTAAATGATTTGGCACCCATGTCGTACCAGTCCATACTACTACCAGGCTCGTACTCCTCTGTTGTTTTTCCGATCACTCCGAATGCACCACTACCTAATCCCTCTCTATCTAAAACCATGTTTATTCTAGCACAAGATTCGTGTGCAAGATACTCAACCGTATCGTAGCCTGGGCTTAGGGTGCAAAAATCAAAGGCATGTACTACTTCATGGCGCATCGTTTGATTGATTGCGCGGTCAAAAGCCGGCCAATTGCTTTGTATTGCTAGGCCAAAAAACTTTGATATTTTATTTACTACTTCATCTTCATCAACCAGTGTCGGGTTTAAATGTTTAGAAAATTCTTCATTGTCAACCTGGAACATTATTTCATCTTCAGAAGCAAGATAGTATGCCAGTGTGTCTGGATTCGCTAAGAAGTATGACTCTACCCTTTCAATACCTTCTTGTGTGTCAACCTTTACTTTTGCTAAGCACTTGTTTATCTCACTGACAACAGCTGGGTAAGCATTTAAATAGTATGGATTGGTGTCGTCAGCAACATTCTCAAAGCGCTGTGCTCTGTCCTTCGGTATAATAAAATCAAATATATTTGCGTATACGTCAATACCGTATTTTTTTACTATGGCTTTTTTTATGCCTGAGTCTTCGATGACAAGTGCATTGTGTTCTTGGATCTTGCTTCTAATTCTATCTGTCATACTATTAGAGTATAACTTTCTAGAGACGGCGCCGATCTCGTACTCAAAATTTCTACTGATGATGTCGTCAATTTTCTTAGAGCGCTCCTGTTGATTTTCGACAAGCAGTATACTTTCTCGAATTAACTTTCTCAACCTACGCTGGGCCAACCTCATCGACTCGGTCCTTGACGAATAAATTTTTCCACAGATTTAAGGAATTTTGGACACTTTGGCCTTCCGGCTTCGACCCAACTTGCGACTGTGTATTTGTCCCAGGCCTTGCAACCGCCTTTGTAGCGGTAGCCATCAAGCACAGCCTCATCTGCCGTCATAAAACCCATCTCGACATAATACCTACCCATAATCGCAGCTGTTCGATCTCCACCGTGCGCGCAATGAACTAGCGTGCCACCCTTATCAAGAGCGGCGAAAATGATGTCTAGTTCACTCCTTGTGGTTCTTATTTCATCATTGCTGTCGCTTGTCGGCAAATAAATCGGTTCTATTATTTGACCTGATTCATTACCCTCGATATCAGTAATTTTATCCGGGATTGTTTTTCCACCTCTTCCTGCATTTAAAGTCACAACCCTTTCGACACCATAGGCGTCGTATAACCCTTTAAAAAGCTCAGGAGTTATCTCTGTATCTTCTTCTCTAATGCCGCCTCTAAAATTATTATTATCGTCCGCAGTCATGTGAAAGTTGCACCCTCTTCGACGCTCAGTACCAAGCTTGCCTACCCAAGTAGACTTAGTTTCTTGCAAGAGCATTGACCTTTTTACTATTTTTCTCAGTTGAGTTTCTGAAATTCGCATGCTAAAAACCTCTCATCTATATATATCTCGCACAGATCAGAGGTTTATAAATAGTTAGCGATTTGAATAAATGTCTTACTAGCGTTGGTCTTGAACAAGCTTTTTAAGATCATAAAGCTCAGATTGTAAATCTGCGATATCAGATTTGTTTTTGCCGTATCCGTCTATCAACCAACCTAATTGTCTCTCAGCATTTGGTGCCATGGCGATAAGATCTTCAAGAACTCTTAACCTTGCTTCAATTTTTGCAAGTCTTTTTTGCTCCCCTACGAATTCTTGTTCTTCGACCGTCATGTCCAGAGCGGAACCAATATCGCGCGGTGACGTTTCGTGTGATACTTCTATTATTAATCTTCGCAGTTGTTGTCTTGTAATTCTCATAATAAAACCTCTCGTATATATATAGCACAACTTCTGAGAGTTTAAAAAATGGTGGAGGCAGGAGTCGAATTATGGTTGCAGAATCCAAGAAGTGTAAGTACCTCCGCCAGACTGACCTTCATCAGTATCTACGTTTAAATGTTCTTCAACAATTTTGTCCATTTTAAATGATAGATGTTCTGTTATTCCTTTCTTTACCTGATTTGTTCTTGCTTTATCAAAAATGGCCCTGGCTGGACCTTTAAAATTGAATTGATAATAATCACCGCGCCTGCCGGCGAAGATCTCATAAGAAAATATATCACTTTTAGGGCGTTCCTCTTCCGCTGCTGCATAAACTAAGTCAATTAATTTATCAGTGACAAGCTTGTATGTAGCTTCATCATTTCCTTCGTTTAGTAATCGAACCTCGCTAAGTATCAATCTTCTCAACTGCCTTCTTGTTATTTTCATGTAATTCTCCAAGTTTAATAATATATATCACGCAACTTCTGAGCGTTTAAAACTAGTCTGCCTTTTTAGCCAAAGAACCCAACGAAGGCTTTATATCTTTTGTAAGGTTACCTATTTCTAATAGAGACTCAAGTATGCAGATCTTTCCAGGGTTGCGCTTTATTATGTCTTTCATTTTGTGACGCGCTGCATCAGTCCAGTATCC
>MDTB01123935.1_pt1 | contig 10235 bp, 9 predicted proteins | sample 811161 | NCBI WGS metagenome assembly MDTB01 (sample SAMN05326650, study PRJNA326480) | marine metagenome | isolation source: seawater | place: Mediterranean Sea | collected 2009
AAAGTTTTTCTAAAAGATAATACAACTATTAAAAATAAACAATGCATAAACAACATAAGTGGTAGAGTAATTAAAGCATGTGTTCCAATGCATACTTTTGGACACCCATGCAAAATAGATGAGATAAAACAAATTTGTGATGAGCATTATATATTTGTTGTTGAAGATGCTGCTGAAAGTGTTGGTAGTAAATATAAAGATAAACATACTGGAACTTTTGGTCAATTAGGGGTTATGAGTTTTAATGGTAATAAAATTATTACATCTGGTGGTGGTGGATGTATCGTTACAAATGATAAGATTCTTGCAGAAAAGGCTAAACACTTAACCACAACTGCGAAAGTGCCACATAAATGGGATTTTAATCATGATATGGTGGGTTACAATTATCGAATGCCAAATATAAATGCAGCTTTACTTGTTGCACAGCTTGAAAATCTAAATTATTTTCTTACAAACAAGCGAAAGCTTGCTAAAACTTACGAAGAATTTTTCAAAACTCAAGAATATACTTTTTTTAAAGAACCAAAACTTAGCAAATCTAATTATTGGTTAAATACACTTCTTCTTAAAGATAAAAAACAACGAAATAAATTTTTAAAAGAAACTAATTCAAGTAATGTAATGACACGTCCAATATGGATAATGATGCATAACCTTCCAATGTTTGAAAATGCTCAATGTGGAGATTTAACTAATTCAAAATGGTTAAATGATCGTGTCGTAAATATACCAAGCAGTGTAGTCAAATGAATAGTATTGTTTTAATTGGCGCCGGGGGACATTGCAAATCAGTAATTGACGTTATTGAAGAAGAAGGTAGATTCAAGATCGCAGGAATACTAGACAAGCATGAGCTTTTAGGAACTAAAACTTTAGGGTATTCGGTTTTTGGAATTGATGATGATATGCCAAAATTAGCAAAAAAATATAAATATGCTCTTATAACAGTAGGTCAAATAAAATCACCATCTCTTAGAATCAGGTTGTTTAATTTAGCTGTTAAATCAGGATTTATTTTACCTCCGATCATTTCTCCAAATGCATACGTGTCAAAGCATTCATCTATTGGAAATGGTGTTGTTGTGATGCACAATGCTATAGTCAATGCAAATACATCAATAGGAAATAATTGCATTATAAATTCTAAGGCACTTATCGAACATGATTGTGAAATATCTGAGCATTGCCACATTTCTACAAACGCAACTATAAATGGTGGGGCTAAGATAGAATCGGGGTGTTTTGTTGGCAGCAATGTTACTACTAAAGAGCTGATTGTTATAAGAAAGAACAGTTTTATAAAGGCTGGTAGTTTAGTTAAATGAGTGTATTTATTATTGCCGAAGCTGGCGTTAATCATAACGGTTCAATTGATCTCGCTAAAAAGCTTATTGATGTTGCTTCTAGCTCAGGCGCAGATGCTGTTAAATTTCAAACATTTAAAGCAGACGCTTTAGTTAGCAAAAATGCTCAAAAAGCTGAATATCAAAAACAAACGACTGATAGTAAAGAGTCTCAGCTCGATATGATAAAAAAATTGGAGCTCGATATTAAGTCGCATAAAGAACTTATCACTTATTGTAAAAGTAAATGCATAATTTTTTTATCAAGCGCTTTTGATCTAGACAGTATTAAGATTTTAAATAATCTAGGCTTAGAGATATTTAAAATACCAAGTGGGGAGATTACCAATCTTCCATATTTAAGAAGTATAGGAAAACTAAATAAAAAAGTCATCCTATCAACTGGCATGTCAGATATTAATGAAATTAGAAATGCTCTAGATATTCTTATAGAAGAGGGAACAAAAAAAGAAAATATTACTTTACTTCATGCAAACACTATGTACCCAACACCTATGAAAGATGTAAATTTAAAAGCTATGTTAACAATAGGAAGGACTTTTGATATAGCTTATGGTTATAGTGACCATACTTTAGGAATCGAAGTTGATATTGCAGCTGTGGCAATGGGTGCAAAGTGTATTGAAAAACATTTTACTCTTGATAAAACCATGGAAGGACCAGATCATAAAGCAAGTCTTGAGCCAGACGAATTAAAATCTATGGTAAAAGCCATAAGAAATATTGAAGTAGCTCTCGGAAAAGATATTAAAAAACCATCAAGGAGTGAAAAATCTAATATTTTGGCTGCAAGAAAGTCAATAGTTGCAAAAACAAAAATAATCAAAGGCGATATTCTAAGTGAGAAAAATCTTACAATTAAAAGACCTGGCAATGGAATTAGTCCTATGAGATGGGATGAAATAATTGGCTCAACCGCAACTAAAAACTATAGTGAAGACGAATTAATATGACCAAAAGAAAAGTATGCGTAATTACAGGTACGCGCGCTGAGTATGGGTTGCTCTATTGGTTAATAAAAGAGATTGATCTTGATAAAGAGCTTTCACTTCAGTTAATCGTCACAGGCATGCATCTTAGTCAAGAATTTGGACTAACTTATAAAGAAATTGAGAAAGATTTCAAAATTGATAAAAAGATAGATATTCTTTCATCATCTGATACTGATTTAGATATTTCAAAATCTATGAGTATTGCTCAGAGATCTTTTGCAGAAACTTTTGAGGAATTGAAACCAGATATTATTGTAGTTCTTGGTGATAGATATGAAATTTTGAGTTCGGTAACTGCTGCTATGATTGCAAGAATACCTATTGCTCATATTCATGGAGGAGAATCTACTGAGGGTGTAATCGACGAGGCTATTCGTCACAGTATTACAAAGATGAGTCATTTACACTTTACCGCTGCAGAAGAATATAGAAATAGAGTGATTCAGCTTGGAGAGAATCCTAAAAGAGTTTTCAATTTTGGTGGTATGGGTATTGAGAATATAAATAAACTAAATCTTTTAAGTAAAGAAGAATTTGAGAAATCAATAGATTTCAAACTTAATAAGAGAAATATATTGGTTACTTTTCATCCTGTAACTCTGGAAAATAACTCAGCGAAAGTTCATTTCCAAGAATTGCTTGATGTTATCGATGAGTTGGAAGATACCAATATTATAATAACTAAAGCTAATAGTGATTCTGGTGGAAGAGTTATAAATTCAATGATTGATGATTATTTAGCTAGAAATTATCACAAATCTATAGGATTTACTTCATTAGGGCAACTAAGATACCTTAGTGCCATGCAACATGTTGATGCAGTGGTAGGAAACAGTTCAAGTGGAATAATTGAAACTCCAAGCTTTAAAATAGGCACTATAAATATTGGTGATAGACAAAAAGGTCGTATAAAAGCTGACAGTATTATTGATTGTTTACCAAATAAAAAATCTATTAGAAATGCATTCAAGATCTTATATTCAAAAGGGTTTCAATCAAAATTAAAAAATACTGAAAGCCCATATGGTTCAGGGTCAGCAAGTAAAGAAATTGTCGAAGTTTTAAAAACCGTAGAGCTTAATAATATAATTAAAAAATCATTTTATAATACAAATCATTAATACGTAAACAGTGCTTAATAACAGAGATATTTTGGAGTAAAGGATGAAGACTAGAATAATTGCAAAATTAGATGCTAAGCCGCCTTATATTGTTAAACCAGTTCATTTTGAGGGCCTAAGACAAATCGGACTACCCTTTGAATTAGCAAAAAAATATTACGAACAAGGTGCAGACGAAGTATTTTATTTGGATATCGTAGCATCTCTTTATCAAAGAGACATTTTATTCCATGAGATAGAGAAAACCGCAAATGAATTATTTATACCATTTGGCGTAGGCGGTGGAGTTAGAACAATAGAAGATTTTTCAAAACTTTTTGATAATGGAGCAGATAAGGTGGTTATTAATACATATGCTGTTCAAGAGGATCCTGAAATTATCAATAAGGCTGCTCAGATATTTGGTAACCAAGCTGTTGTTGTAAATATAGAAGCAAAAAAATGGGATACACATTACGAGTGTTTCACAGATTGCGGAAGAATTAAATCAGGTAGAAATGTTATTGAATGGGCTGAAGAAGTTGAATCAAGAGGTGCAGGAGAAATATTGTTACAGTCTGTGGATGCTGATGGAAGGCAAAGAGGATTTGACATTGATCTTGCGAAACAAGTTGTTGAAAATATCAAAATACCTGTAGTTGTCTCAAGTGGTGCCGGAAAACTTGAAGATATAAAAGAACTTATCGAGCGCGCGCAACCTAGCGGGGTGGCTATAGCAAGTTTACTTCACTATGATTTATATCAAATAGAGGATATTAAAAATTATTTAAGAAAGAATAATATTGAGGTATCAACATGAGTAATGTTATAGGAATAGTGAACTATGGAATTGCAGGAAATATCCACAGTATTGAAAAAGCTGTAAAAAAAGCAGGAGCAAAGACTTTAATTATAAATAAAGCAGAAGACTTTACTAAAGTCGATAAACTAGTATTACCAGGTGTTGGAAGTTTTAAAGATGCAATGAAAGAACTTAAAAATGATGGTTTTATAGAAGCTTTAAATAAAAATACTAAACCAATTCTTGGCATTTGTTTGGGCATGCAAATTTTGTCAACTGTTGGATTTGAATATGGACAAACAAAAGGTTTTAATTTAATAAATGCAGAGGTTAGGCCTATGCTAGTTGAAGCAAAAGTCCCACACGTTGGATTTAATACAATTGAAGTAGTAAACACAAATAAGATAATAAAAGGATTAGAAAAGGAAGAATTTTATTTTATGCACTCATATGAAGTGGTAAATTACACAAATATTGTCTCATTAACAGAATATGCTGGTCACAAGTTTGTATCATCAATACAAAAAAATAATATTTATGGCGTACAGTTTCATCCCGAAAAAAGTAGGGATGCTGGAATACAACTACTAAAGAATTTTATTAATTTAAGGGAAAAATAATGGAAAAATTATTTGGTAAATATGGGTTGCCACTTGATGTTGCATTTTGTAAAAAATGTACAATGAACAATCAAAGACCAGCGTCAACAGTTGAATTTAAGCAAACGGAAAAAGAAAAAAAACAAACCTTAGCATTCGGTAAAGATGGTATTTGTGATGCATGTAATTATGCTGAAATGAAAAAATCTATTAATTGGAAAGATAGACATAAAGAATTAGAAGACCTGTGTAACAGATTTAGAAGAAATGATGGTAGATATGATGTTGTAGTTCCAGGAAGCGGAGGCAAAGACAGCGTTCAGGCAGCCCATATATTGAAATATAAATATAATATGAATCCTATTTTAATTACTTGGCCCCCGGCTCTGTATACAAATATTGGCAGAAGAAACTTTGATTCATGGTTAGAAGCTGGTTTTGCAAACTACACCTATAATCAAAATAAAAAACTACATAAATTTCTTACAAAAAGTGCATTTTTGAATTTGGGTCATCCATTCCAACCTTTTATTTTAGGACAAAAAAATCTTGCACCAAGATTATCAGTACTGCTAGACATACCTCTTGTTATATTTGGAGAAAACGAGGCAGAGTATGGCAATGCAATAGAAGATAATGAAAAGCCAACCAGAGATCCAAAATATTATAGTGCTGAGCTAAGTTTGAAAGATTTAGTCTTAGGTGGGGTTCCTGCCGAGGAGCTAATCGATAAACATGGATTTAAATTATCAGATTTAGAGGCATACTTCCCTACAAGCCCTTATGAAATAGAAAAAACTTGCACAGAAGTTCATTACCTTGGATATTATGTAAAATGGCATCCACAAGAAACGTATTATTATTCAATTGAAAATAGCAATTTTATGCCTAATGACCATAGAACTGAAGGCAGCTTTAGCAAATATAGCTCATTGGACGACAAGATTGACTGGCTTCACTATCACACCACAACAATAAAATTTGGAATAGGAAGAGCTACTTATGATTCTGCCCAAGAAATAAGAAACGGAGACATAACCAGAGAAGAGGGCATAGCATTAGTAAAAAGATTTGATGGAGAATTCCCAAAGCAATATATAAAAGATTGTTGTGAATATATGGATATATCCTTGCAAGATTATCATGATGCTATAGAAAAGTTTAGAAGTCCGCATTTGTGGGAAAAGATAAATGGAAATTGGGAATTAAAACATCCCATCTGGAAATAAATAGGTTATGAAAAATATTAAAGATATAACTGTTAAAGAATCTATTTCTATTTTAGAAGTTCTTAAAATTATTGATAAAAGCTCAAAACAAATTGCAATCGTAGTTGATGACAATGATAAGTTATTAGGTACTATAAGCGATGGAGATATCAGAAGAGCTCTTTTAAAAAATATTCCTTTAACTGAGTCAGTAAAAAAAATATATTTTAGAAATCCAACTGTAGCAAGTATCAATGATTCCAAAGAAGAGATAATTAATATTTGTAATCTTAAAAAAATACATCAAATACCAATAGTCGATGCTAAAAATAATTTAGTAGGATTAGAGATTCTAGATGAGTTGATAACAAAAGAAAAAAAATTAAATAAGGTAATTCTTATGGTGGGAGGTCTTGGAACCAGACTACAACCTCTCACTGAAAACACCCCAAAACCAATGTTAGAGGTTGGAAACAAACCAATACTTCAAACTATAGTAGAAAAGTTTGCTGAGTATGGTTACATAAACATTGTGATGTGTATAAATTACAAATCACATGTCATTAAAGATTTTTTTGGTGATGGGGCTGAATTCGGAGTAAGTATAAATTACATATCAGAAGAAAAGAGGATGGGTACTGCCGGAGCATTGAGTCTCTTGAATGATGAAATGAAGGACCCATTTTTTGTGATGAATGGCGATTTACTAACAAATATAAATTTTGAACACCTGCATGATTTTCATTTATCAAATGATTCTGTTGGTACAATGTGTGTGCGAGATTATGATCTTCAAGTTCCCTTTGGAGTTGTAAGTACTGAAAATACCAAAATATTGTCTATTGACGAAAAACCAGTACAAAAATTTTTTGTAAATGCTGGTATTTATATGTTAAATCCAGAAGTTTTAGATTACATACCACAAAACAAGTTTTACGATATGCCAACTCTTTTTAATAAGCTTATTCATGAAAATAAAAAAGTTATTTCATTTCCTCTCAGAGAGTATTGGTTAGATGTAGGTCAAATAGAAGAGTTTGAAAAAGCTAATAAAGAATATCATAAAGAATTTTAATGTATAAAAATAAAAATTTTTTGGCTGTTATCCCGGCAAGAGGTGGGAGTAAAAGGCTGCCTGGAAAGAATATACTAGATTTATGTGGAAAACCTATTATTGCATGGAGCATTGAGGCTGGACTAAATAGCTCATATATTGACAAAGTAGTTGTATCTAGTGACGATGACGATATCTTAGATACCGCTAAAAGATTTAAAGCGGAGATTATCAAAAGACCAAAACAACTTGCAAGTGACACAGCATCTTCATTTGATGTTGTGAAGCATGCTATTGATAATTTAGAAAGTTATGACTATGTCGTTTTACTTCAACCAACAAGTCCACTTAGAAACTATCAACATATTGATAAAGCAATAGAGTTTTTGGAAGAAAAAAATGCTGATTCAATTATTAGTGTATGCGAAGTGAATCATTCTCCACTTTGGAGCAATACCCTTCAAGAGAATTGCTCTATGAATAACTTTATAAAAGAAGAAGTTATAAATAAAAGAAGTCAAGACTTAGAAAAATACTATAGGTTAAATGGAGCTATTTACATTTGTGAAATAAGTAAGTTTTTGAAAGAAAGAGAGTTTTTTTTAGGTGAAAATGTATATGCTTTTATCATGAATAGAGAGCACTCTATAGACATTGATGAAAAGATAGACCTCGAATTTGCTAGAATATTAGCTTCAAATAACTCTTAGTTCTATATAAAAAATAAAAGAAACATAATTCAGAATTATTCAGGATTCATAAATGATAATTAAACATTGGAAAAGAATTTTTCTTTCAATCTATTATTTTATAAAACTAATTTTTATTGCGAAAGAATATGATGTAGTGTTTGTAAGTTCTACTTCCTTTAACAGGGGCAAAGATGGTAAGAACAACTTTTTCAAACCTATGATCGAATATTGTATAAAGAACGATATTAATTACATAGTATTTGAAGAAACGTATTTTAAATCCTATATCGATTTCGACATAGATGAAAATTCAATTCCTCTAGACTTTATAACAATTGTGCAAATTATATTTAGGAAAATTTATAATTTAAGATATAAAAAACCTACAACAGTAGACCAAATATATTATCAAGACTTAAAAATTTCTAAAATTTTAAAGAGTTTATTCTTTAAGAAATTTAAATCAAAAATTTACATTACGTTAATATGGAATAACGTTACATTGTGGAGATCCATAAGCCCATCAGCATGTGTAGTTGATTATCAACATGCCTATATTTATGACGGAGAAGATGAATATATGAATAATGGCCGCCCACCTAAAGTAAAGTCAGCTAATGATGTTGTAGCATTTGTCCATGGTGATAGATACAAACACATATTAATTGATAATGATAAGTCTGGGTTTTACAGCGAAAATAACGTAATTACAGTTGGAGTAAATAAAAACAATAATCTTAAAAAAAGAAAACACCTAAATAATAGAAAAATTCTCTTTACACTACAAATAACTCCAGATTTTGCAAAAAAAGTAAATGAGGATTATGTAAAAATTGTTGAAAATCTTATAAGTAATAATGCTAGCTTTTTATCTTCAAATAGCTATGAAATTATTTTTAAACATCATCCAAGACACACTGAAGATGACTGTAAAGATATATCCATAAACCATGACTTTGCAGTCTTTGATAATTTAACACCAATAACAGATATATTAGATGAAGTTAGCCTTCATATAACATTTCATTCAACGGCAGCATTTGATGCTGCGTTAAAAGGAGTCCCGACAATTTTTATTGATATGTTAGGACCGTTTTCACCCAATGAAATGTTTCTTAATCAGTATGAGTATCCTTGTGAAGACTTAGTTATTAATAATACTAATGATTTAAAAAAAATTTTAGTAGATTCTGAAAATAATGATATTTTTGAAAAACATTGCAGTGATGTTCATGAATGGTCTAAAGGGTTTTATCATGATTTTAATGAGCAAGCATTTGAAAAATTTCTTAGTGAAAAAAATATAAATTAATCAACCATAAGAATGTCAGAAAATAATAAAATTAAAAAAGTAATGTTTGCTTTTGGTACCCGTCCTGAAGCAATTAAGATGCCTCCTCTAAATTGGAAAAGTTTATTTTTATCAATGAATTATTTCTTGAAATTAATTTTTATCAAAAAAAAATATGATGTCGTTTTTGTAAGCTCTGCTAATTTTAATAGGGGTGAGAATGGTGAAAACTTTTTATTTAATCCTATGATAGAGTTTTGTAAAAATAATAATTTAAGTTTTGTTGTCTTTGAAGAAACATATTTCAAATCATATTCCAAATATAAAATAAATGATAATGCAGTTCCATTTGATTTTATATTGATTATGCAAATTATCCTTAGAAAACTTTTTTATTTAAAATATAAAAAATCTTCTTCGATTGATGATGTGTATTTTAGAGAACTAAAAATCTCTAAAATATTGAGAAGTTTATTTTTTAAAAAATTCCATTCTCAAGTATATATAACTCTTATTTGGAGTAACGTAACACTATGGCGACACATAAATCCTAATGCATGTATTGTTGATTATCAGCATGGTGTCATATGCAATGGCCATGAAGGTTATATAAAAGATCAACATCCTCCTAAAGTAAAATCATCTAATAATATTTTGACTTTAGTCTATGGAAACCCTTTTAAAAAAATTTTAATACAAAATGACAAATCAGGATTTTATTGTGAAGATAATGTGATTACTGTTGGATTAAATAAAAATATAAACACAAAAAAAAGAATTGACTTAAACACTAAAAAAATCCTCTTTACACTTCAAATAACTCCAGATTTTACAAAAGAAGTAAATGAGGCTTATGTAAAAATTATCGAAAATCTTATTGAAAATAATGCTGATTTTTTAGCTAAAAATAATTATGAAATAATTTTTAAACATCATCCAAGATTCAGTACTTACAATTGTCCAAATATAAATACAAAGTATGATTTTATTAGTTTTGATAATAAAACATCGATACTAGATTTATTAAAATCGGCAAGTTTGCATATGACATTTCATTCTACTTCAGCATTTGATGCTGCAACAATGGCTATACCCACAATATTTGTAGATATGCTTGAGCCATTTTCACC
>MDTB01204857.1_pt1 | contig 10235 bp, 7 predicted proteins | sample 811161 | NCBI WGS metagenome assembly MDTB01 (sample SAMN05326650, study PRJNA326480) | marine metagenome | isolation source: seawater | place: Mediterranean Sea | collected 2009
CATACTTTCGATCATTGAAGCGTAGCGAGCTTCTGGCTCTTCAAGTCCCATTTTTCGATATTGTTCGACGAAACGTTCATTTGCCATCAAAGGAGTATGAATTCCATACAAGGCGAAATACAAGAAAAAAGGCTGATTAATTTGTACAGGTTGATCCAATGCATTGATAACTTCTTGAGTAAGTGCTTCAGTTAAAAAAATATCTTGGCCATGATATTTTTCTAATCCTGGAACTGCCCAGACATTATTTCCTGTTTTTCCATTACCAAAATTTTCAATTCCCAAATAACTACCTGGTGCACCTGCTGCATGTCCTGCTATATTTACATCAAAACCAAGATTTATTGGACTAGAAGCTGGATAGCCTATAGCTCCAAAATGTGCTTTTCCTGCATGTATTGTATGATAACCTGCTTCAGATAAAAGCTTGGGTAATGGTTTTGCGTAAATCGTATTTGGTATTAGGGGTTGCAAACTTATTCCATTATAATTCCAGTCGGGAAACTCCAGAGTCGGATGATTTAGTTCCATGGGTTGTTTTTGGTCGGGTTTCAATGTCCAATTAGTAACTCTGTGTCTAGCAGCATTCATTCCTGTCATTAAACTAACTCTTGTGGGAGAACATACTGGAGTGGCATAGGCATTAGTAAATTTGACTCCTTTTTTTGCCAAGCGTTCCATATTTGGAGTTTTGTATATTTCGTTAAACAATGTTCTCTTAGTCCAAAAGGGAACTGAAGTGTCTTGCCATCCCATATCATCTACGAAAAAAAGAATAATATTTGGGGGTTGCTCCTTTTGATTGTCCGTTACACAACTCCATGACAAGACTGAGAAAAGGGTCAAAAGTAAAAAAAGTCGATCCATATTAATTATCTAAATCTTTAGCTTTAAATAGTCCTATATTCGATATTACTATTTGGGCTTTTTTATCATTTACAGTAAATCTAGCTTTTTCAATATTCTGGGTTTCAAAACGTATCAAGCGCTTGTTTCCAATAGTCGATCCTTCATATATTTTTTCCCAATTACCATCTGAAAAAACTTCAAAATAAAATGACTTTATCCGCTGTCCCATAGAAAGGTATTCTTGAATCATAAATGTATTTACTGACACCGGATTGTCTAAATGAATCTCTATTTTTGGATTTTTATCATTTACATCCGACGCCCAATAGGTTTTTTTATCATCATCTATTAAAGCTTTATTATCATAACCTTTAAAAGTAGAGCTTGTTTTTACCTTCTGACCTTTGGAATAATTATATGAAAAAGTTGTATTTAGATAATCTGCCAGAGCTTTTAGGTTTTTCACCTCATTTTCATGTATTAATCCTCGGTTATCAACAGGAAGGTTTAATAAAAGAGAACTATTAAGTCCCACAGAGTTATAATATATATCTACCAATTTGGATAAAGACTTGACTTGGTCATCCTGCTCAGGATGATAATACCAACCTGGTCGTATGGAAACATCGGTTTCGGTCGGTACCCAGTGTGTTCCGTTTTCCTGTCCAGATGCAAAACGTTGAAAATCAGGCATTCCTGCAAAAACACTATCGCGGTATATTGGTGACCAAGTACTTTCATTAGCATATCCTTTTTCGTTTCCAACCCACCGAATATCTGGCCCTGCATCACTAAAAATAACAGCTTGAGGCTGTAAACTTCGGACAAGTTCAATAGTTTTAGGCCAATCGTAATACATTTTTTTATCTACTCTTCTTTCTTCATTTGCTCCACCATAAAAACCATCGCCTCCATTTGCACCGTCGAACCATACTTCAAAAATTTCTCCATATTCAGTTAATAATTCTCGAAGCTGATTACGGAAATATGTAATATATTCTGATTTACCATAACTGGGGTGATTACGATCCCACGGGGATAAATACACACCAAATTTCAATCCATATTCTTTACAAGCCTGAGACAATTCTCGAATCAAATCCCCTTTACCCATTTTCCAAGGTGAATTTTTTACCGAATGCTCCGTGAACTTACTTGGCCATAAACAGAAACCATCGTGATGTTTAGCAGTAATAATAATCCCTTTCATACCAGCTTCTTTGACTACACGAGCCCATTGTCGCGTATCCAATTCGGTAGGGTTAAATTGAGAAGGCTTTTCATCTCCATAACCCCACTCTTTATTAGTAAATGTATTCATATTGAAATGAATAAATGCGTAATATTCTAATTCTTGCCAATCGGATTGGTATTTATTAGGAATTGGTCCTACGGGCTCTAAATCAGACTCGATAGATATGCATTTTGTTATAAATATTAATGAAAGTGTTAAAAAAAAGAATTTTTGAAGCATACTAAATTGATTTAAACTTAAATTTTAATGAAAATTCCCTTTTTGTAGAGCCAATAACAAATATACCATAAGCCAAAAAGCACTACAAAACCTGAAATTAAGTCTGCAATCCAAGGAGAAAATCTCGAAATGAGACTGCTTGAAAAAGGTTTTACTATCTTAAGTATTAAACCACCTCCACCAAGGGAAGCAAAAAGGTAAATAAATAGTGGATTGACCCCTACAACCCTAAATACAAATATTTTTTTGATTACTTGTTTTACATCAATTAGCCAATAACAAAATGCTAATGCAAAAAAAGTCCATCCCCCAGAAAGCAGTACAAAAGAAGTAGTTGATATCCGTTTTATTACCGGGGTAAAAAATGCAGTGCCATAACCTAAAATAAGTGCTAGAAAAGCTGCTCCCACAAGATGCTTTAACTTTTTTTCATGATTAGTATTACTAATCAACCATCTACCTGCAATAACGCCCCATAGAGTATGAGCCGTTGTAGGAATAGCATTAAATGCTGCCCAGTGGCCACCGTATTCATATCCTGAAATAAAAATATTAAACCAAGCTCCAAAGTTTTCTCCAGCAACAAATGCTTGATCAAATCCAACTACTGGAAAAAAGCGATATAATAAATCTGAAATCAGTATAAAACTTAAGCTAGCCATTATCTGTATGCTAAATGATTGTTTTAACAACAGAAAAGATATTAGGTAAGTAAATGATAATTGAGCCAATACATTATCAAACTGAAAAACGATTTTTTCAGGTCCTACACAATAATATATCCATCCAAAAAATAATAATAAAAATGATCTTCGAAATGCATGATTTCGAATCTGCTTTTCGGAATCTCCTTTTTTCTTTCGATTGTCATATGAAAGAGGAATAGAAACCCCAACAATAAACATAAAAAAGGGTTGAACTAAATCCCAAAAATGTAAACCTTCCCATTTGGCATGATGAAAAAGAAAATTAATAGTAGCGGTTAAGTTTTCGCTTCCTGAATCCATTAATACTTCAAAAACATGGGCAAACTCTGCAATAAGTAAGAACATCACAAATCCTCTAAAAAAATCGATTGAGACTAAACGATTTTCAAGTTTTGTTAAGGTCATTTCAATTCAATTCTAATTACAGTATCTATATCATCTTTTGAAAGTTTTGAAACATCAATTGATAAGCCAAATCTATCATTCCTATAAGCTACCTTGGCCTTAGTTTTCATGTCAAAGATTCCCTTAATTCTAACTGGAACTTGTTCTGCATGAATCATATTTATTTCGGGATTCAGAAGATGAAGGTATACTGTTTTTTCTTTTTGAGTTGAAACATAATCGTCGTTTGGGGGAATTGGTCCTTTTCGTGTACCATAAATTGTTTTACCGTTTTGCTTTAACCAATTTCCTATTGCTTTTAAAGAGGATTGATGTTTTGGTTGAATTTTTCCGTTAGGCATAGGCCCAACATTCAAAAGCATATTACTCCCGTAGCCCGCAGCTTTAATCAAATAGTGGATTAATTCTTTATCAGACTTATGTTTTCTGTCTTGCAAATTAAAACCCCAGGAACCATTAATTGTTTCACAGACTTCCAGAGGCACGGTACCTATTTGGTCAGCAGGTGTACCCCATCCTGTTGAATTATTTCCTGGTAAATCTTTTTCAAACATTTGAAAATCTTCACCATCTATTACTCCAACATGGTGATTATTACCAATAAGAGCTTGAGGTTGCATCTCGTGAATCATTCCATAGATTTCATCATAATGCCAATTAACTCTAAGCTCTCCAAATTTTTTCCCATCCCATTCTTTTTGATCCCAGTGACCATCAAACCAAATCCCACCAATTTCTCCATAATTTGTAAGTAATTCTTTTAGTTGGGATTTCATAAAGACAATATAATCTTCCCAGTCTCCCTCTCCACGACCGATTATTCCATTTCCTGTTCTTCCTCTAGGAAAATAGTCATCCCGATTCCAATCTAACAGAGAATAATAGAAAAATAACTTAATATTTTGTTCGCGACACTCTTGAGCTAACATTTTAATTATATCCTTTCCATAAGGTGTTGCATCAACTATATTGTAATCGGTAACATTTGAATCAAACATAGAAAATCCATCATGATGTCGACTAGTTATAGTAATATATTTCATTCCAGCATCCTTAGCCATAGAAACCCATTCTTTTGGATCAAAATCGATAGGATTAAAAAATTGGGGGAGTTTTTCATATTCTTCAATACTAATATTTTGATTATTCATTACCCATTCTCCATCTCCTAAAACACTGTAAACACCCCAGTGGACAAAAAGCCCAAATCTAGCATCTTGAAACCAATTTCTAGCTTGAATATTTTCAGGAGATGGTTGATATTCTTGAGCGTCTAATGAAAAAGAAAAAAGAAAAGTTAAAAGAAAAATATAATGAAGCGAAAGTCTCATAGTTAAATTTTATTAATCAAAATTTGATAAATGAAATAAAATGAAAATTTTCAACATTATAAAGTAAATTTCAACATCCCCCTAAATTTACCCCACCCAAAGTGAAGGTCCATTTCACTATCACCACTTTTCTTAAAAATCATGGAGAAAGCTTCAAGTGAATCATCTGCTATAGTTGTTGGCACGGAAACTCTTGTTACATCAAGACCTTTATTATAACTATATGCTCCCCAAACATGAGTAGCTTTATTAATTATAAGAGTCATTTGCCCCTCTGAAGGAATAGCATACATAGTATAAGACCCAGCATCTATTGTAGTTCCTGAAACTTTCATGGGAATGAAAAGTGTCAATTCTGTTGACTCGTTAGCACCCATTCTCCATATCTTTCCATTTGGAACTAAAGATTCATATGCTCTCCCCTTAAGTTGAGGACGACTATATAATATTCTCGCCCATTTTTTTTCTGCCCGATTTTCAGGGAATTCAATCATATCCAAGGGGCTTTTATCTAGTCCTTTAAATTTCTGAGCTTGTACTAAGTTTACAACAAATAGAGTTAAAATTGAGATAATTAAGTTTTTCATAAATATGTTTTTATACAATATAAAAACAAGTTATTTAAAAATATTTAAAAAGTCTGTTAAAAGGAACATTTTAAATAAACTGGATGATGATCAGATGCCCATAAACCTTTTGGTGTTTTAATCCATAGGTGTTCTGCACTTAGGACTCTGAATCCTTTTTGAAAAATATAGTCAATTCTCCTGTTGGCATCTTTAGTTATATCAAAACCATTAAAGGTTCCATATTTTGGATCATTTAAATTAAGATCACTTAAGACGTCATTTAAATTTGATTGGAATTTTTTAATCGGCAAAGTTTCTGGAGTTAAATTTAAATCTCCCGTAACAATTATTGGATAATCATTAACATTAAGAATTGAAATTTGTTCTAAAATAAGATTGACTGATTCAGATCTAGCTATTTGCCCTAAATGATCAAAATGAGTATTAAATACCCAAAATTGTTTTTTTGATTTACGGTCTATAAATAAAGCGTAAGTACAGATCCTTTCTAAAGCTGCATCCCACCCCACTGAAATTTTTTGAGGAGTCTCAGACAACCAAAAAGTGGAAGACATTAATACTTTTAATTTTGACTTCCTATAAAATATAGGACTATATTCCCCTTTAGTTTTTCCATCCTCACGACCTACTCCTACATATTTATATTCTTTCAATAAGTTTGAAAGATCGGCTAGTTGGTTGTTAAGGACCTCCTGCATACCAATTATATCAGGCGAACTTTTCAAAAGATAAGAAGCTAAAGTTTCTTTTCTAATATCCCATTGATTTTCTCCATCTTGAGAATTATCATACCTAATATTATATGAAACTACCTCTAAAGTATTTTCAAAAATTGAAAATACACTCATAAAGGATAATAGAAAAAGTAGTAAAGGCATTTTTTTTATTTAAATTTCAATATATAAAATATAAAATCCTTTCTGTAAAACTTGGTGTTATTTAAGTATGATTAAATTGACTATATTTCATTTAATTAATCAGTAACTATAAACAATGAAAAAAAATTTATTTTTAATTTTATTACTTGTATTTATAAAGTGCAGTACTTGGGATAATGTTGAAGAATATGTCCCACCACCAGAATTAAGTGTTGAAGAGACTACTACTGTAGAATATCCACCACTACCTCTCATAAAAATTAATACCTATTCAAAAGAAATTGTAGATGAGCCAAAAATTAAAGGATTTTTAGAAATTTTTCAAGGTGATGAAAAGATAGAAGAACACAATATCGGAATTGAAATCAGAGGGTCATCATCACAATTTTTTGATAAAAAATCGTATGGTTTTGAAACTTGGGATGAAGCGGGTGAAGATTTAAACGTATCCTTTGCGGGTTACCCAGAAGAGGAAGATTGGATTCTTTATGGCCCATATAGTGACAAATCACTTATAAGAAATGTTTTAATCTATAATTTATCAAATCAAATTGATCGATATGCAACAAAAACAAAATTCTATAATCTAGATATAAACAATCAATTTTTAGGGGTTTATGTTTTAATGGAAAAAATAAAAAGAGATAAAAACAGAGTTGACATAAGTAAAAATAAAGCTGAAGACATCTCAGGAGGATATATTATTAAAATTGATAAACCTACAGGTGATGGTGATTCTTTTAATTCAGATATTGCATTTATGTCCGAATATACCTCTGGGGGAGTCAAAGGATTAAATAAAAATCCTGTTTTTCTATACGAGTACCCTAAGAATGACGACATTTCAAATGATCAAAAACAATATATTCAAAATTACATGCAAGGATTTGAGAATGCCTTAGCATCAGAAGATTTTAAATCATTGGAAGATGGTTATAGACAATTTATTAATGTTGATACCTTCATTGATTTTTTTATTTTAAATGAAATAACAAGAAATGTTGATGGTTACAGAATCAGCACATTTATGAATAAAGATAAAGGAGGAAAACTAAATATGGGCCCCATCTGGGATTTTAACATTGCATTTGGAAATGCAAATTATTGTGGAGGAGAGTTAACATCTGGCTGGGCATTCAATTTTAATGAAGTCTGTCCTCAAGATGGAATGCATGTTCCTTTCTGGTGGAAAAGGTTATTAGAAGATCCCGAATATGTTTCAGAACTTAAGGAAAAATGGTCCTATTTAAGGGCAAATGAATTTTCTAATGAATCTATAATGAATACCATAGACAATTTAAAACTTGAATTAGAAAAAAGTGATGCAACAACGAGAAATTTTGGGAAATGGTTGATTTTAGGGAAATATATATGGCCTAATAATTTTATAGGCAATAAATACTCTGAGGAAATAGATTACCTGAAAGACTGGATTGAGAAAAGACTTTCTTGGATGGATAGTGAGATTAATTCCCTGTAGAAAATTTTATATGAAACGTAGAGAATTTATTTCTAAAACAGGCTTAGGTACAATTGGAATATCAAACTTATTTTCCTTTGATAAAGAAATATTTAATAATCAAAAAATTAAAATAACCCTTACTCCTTGGTCATTAATAAGATCTGGATATGGTGGTAATGATCCTTTAAATATCGATTTAATAAATATCCCTAAAGTAGCTAAATCCTTGGGTTTTGATTATATCGATCATGAAATGTTTCATTTTCCACCTAACCTAAATCAGAAGTATATAAATAATATGAATAATGCCATGGAATCAGCTGGTGTGAAAAGTGCTGTAATGCTTACAGGAGGAAAAGGAGATGTTGGTGATAAAGATCCAAAAAAACGAAGCAAAGCTTTAGCTACTTATAAATATTGGATCGATATTGCCTCCGCGCTCAACTGCAAAGCTATGAGAAATGTTTGTGGGGAGAATATCACAATACCTCATAAAGAAAAACTTGATTATGCCATACAAGGGGTTAAAGAATTGGGGAAATATGCCTCATCAAAAGGATTGGATCTTCTTATTGAAAATCACAACGGGTATTCATCTGATCCAGAGTGGATGACATCACTTATGAAAGGTGTAAATCTAAAAAATGTGGGTGTCCTGGGAGACTTTACAAATTGGACATTAGAAAGAAATCCAGATACATTTTATCCCGATCCCTACAGGGGATTTGAAATTCTTGCACCTTATATTCGTGCAATTAGTGCTAAATCGGAGAGTTTTGATAAAAATGGAGAGGAAATAAATACTAATTTTAAAAAGATGTTCTCCATATTAAAAAGTGCTCCTAATTTTATTTATGCTGGTGTTGAATTTTTCGGAAACGGTATTTCAAGAAATCAAGGATCTATTAATACAAGAAGATTGATAGAAAAAGTTTTACGCGAACCCTAGCGAGATAGATATAACCATCCTTCATAATCTATATTGCCATCTTGTTCCAAGTCCAATCTATAAAAATAACTGCCTTCGGGTAATTCTTTTCCGGTTGAATCAGCTGGCCAATTATTTTGATAGTTGCTTTTTGAATAAACTAATACTCCACTTCGAGTATAAATCGATAACAGGCTATTAGAATAGTTACCAATTTTTAATATTATAAATTGATCATTAATACCATCTCCATTATCAGAAATATATTGACTAATTAACAAATCATCATAGATTAATGGATTAAGATCAATCGAATCTTCTATACCGTCATTATCATTATCAAAATCTAGGCAATCTAAAATCCCATCTCCATCATAATCTGGGCTTAGTGAGGTTTCATCTTTAGGATCAGAGCCACAAGCGATCTCGTCTTCATCAGATTGCCCATCATTATCATCATCTAAATCACAGATATCTCCAAGTAAGTCTTTATCATAGTCTTCTTGCTCTGGATTAAAATCATCTGGACAAACATCACAAAGATCACCTAGTCCATCCTCATCAATATCTAATTGATCTTTGTTTACAATATTTACACAATTATCACAAAGATCACCTAAGCCATCTTCGTCTATATCTGACTGATCTGGATTTGAGATGTCTGGGCAATTATCATTATAAGATTGGGCGGAACCCATATAGTATGGAACACCATCACCATCATCATCTGGGAAAGGAAATTCATATACATTTAAAGGATCTGTACCCTCATTTATTTCAATTTGATCTTCAAAGCCATCGTTATCATCATCTGGGTCTAAACAATTTGGAATCCCATCAAAATCATTGTCATCAGATCTAGATAGATTATTTATAGGATCAGAACCACAATCCAATTCTACTAAATCAGATTGACCATCGTTGTCGTCATCTAAATCTTCATTATTTCCTATTAAGTCTGAATCTGTATCAAACCATTCTGCAGGGTCAAAGGGAAATGCATCTGAAGAGTCTGAAAATCCATCGCCATCTGAATCTAATTCTACAGAAGGATCTGGCGGATCATCTGAATCTGCTGTTGCTCCCGAAGGCGCTGGCGGATCACTAGAATTACAGGTGTTAAGCTCATCAATTATAGTTATGTTTATGGTTTTAGAGCTTGTGTTCCCTGAAGAATCAGTCACAGAATAAACAACTTGTTGAACTCCCAAATTATCACAATTAAAGGTTGTTAATGAAAATCCTTTTCCACTATTTATTAATCTTGACTTATTTGAAGAACTATCAGATTTGTATGATAGTGTTATATCATCGATAATATGATAATTAAAAGAAGCTCCAGTCCTTGCTGCAAAGTTTAATTCCCAATTAGATAATTCTGTAACAGAATAATTTGCTAGAACAATATTATTAAGAAATAAATCAAATCCAGAAAAACTTAGTCCATTCTCATCATAAGTAATTTTTATCTCAGTTAATGATTCAAAACTCAAAGTTGCATTGCTTCCTATTTTTAATCCTTTCCAGTAAACAATCTCACTATTATCATATTGATCGAATAAAACACTTAAACCAGTTTGGGGTATTTGGTCATCAAACCTTGTATAAGAA
>MDTB01187640.1_pt1 | contig 10234 bp, 6 predicted proteins | sample 811161 | NCBI WGS metagenome assembly MDTB01 (sample SAMN05326650, study PRJNA326480) | marine metagenome | isolation source: seawater | place: Mediterranean Sea | collected 2009
ACGCCGTTCCCGAAGCGCATCGCGAGCATCGGCGTGATCTCGTGCCGCTGCATCAAGCGCAGAGCATCACCATCTACAGGCGTGGTGGCTGACCGCAACTAGCCTCGCCGTCGTGCGCATCGCCTACGTCGGCCCCGTACCGCCTCATCGCGGCGGTATCGCACAGCATGGGTTACGCACGGTTGAGGCGTTTGAGCGTCTCGGGCATGAGGTCGTGGTCGAGTCGTGGCAGTCGTTGTACCCGGCGGCTCTATTCAAGGGTGAACTGCCGTCGGTGTCGCGGCGTGATGGGCAGGTGCGGTTTCGGTTGCGGTGGTGGAACCCGCTCGGCTGGGTCCTCGCAGGGTGCCGGTGTCGGTCTGTTGACCTGATCGTGTTCCCATGGGTCACGCCGTTCCATGCCGTTGCGTTGTGGGTGCTGCTGCGGGTCGCTGGCCGTGAGGCCGTCGCGTTCGTACACAACCCCGAACCGCATGAACGCATGCCTCTCGCTCGCCCGTTGCTGCGAATGGTGATGCGTCGCTGTGAGGGGGCGGTCGTCCACGCCGAGACGTCTGCAGCCGTGATGCGTGAGCGCGCCAGACTCGAACGCATTGCGGTGACACCACATCCGCCGAACCTGCCGCTCGTCGCTGAGTCGATGCCGGAGCGTCCACCGCTTCGCCTGCTCTTCCTCGGCTTCGTCCGGGCCTACAAGGGGGCCGATCTGGCAATCGATGCGGTTGCAGAATTGCGGCGTCGCGGCGTCGATCTCCGTCTCACGATCGCAGGTGACTTTTGGGAGGATCCTGCGCCGATGCGTGAAGATCTCGCGACGCGGATGCTCGCCGACGTGGTCGAGGTGCGGGTCGGTTACGTGCCCGATGACGAGATCGGTCCCATCCTCGCCGAGCACCACCTCGTGATCGCCCCGTATCGCAGCGCAACGGTGTCGGGTATCGCCCCGTTGGCGTTCGCCGGCGGCCGACCGGTGGTCGTGACCCCGGTCGGCGGCCTCCCAGAGGTCATTGAGCATGGCGTCAACGGCGTGGTCGCCGACGCGGTCGATGCGGTCTCGGTGGCCGATGCGGTGCTCGCTGCCGCAGGCCAACTCGATGAACTCGCGGCGGCGGCCGCAGCCTCGTCGAGTCGCTGGGAGGATGTCGCAACGGCCTTGCTCTCCGTTCGAGCCTTACGCCACACGTGATCAGCCGCGCCCGACATGGCGCTGCTCACCCCAACGAACAAACCCTTCCAGATCTGGAATACATCAGCCCCGGTAAAGTTGAGTCAGAGGCACTCAACTTTGCTTCCCTCGCCGCACCGGCACCCGGAGGTTCCCCCATGGCGCTCGATCCCAACCGTTGGACGCTCAAAGCAACCGAAGCCTTCTCGGCGGCCACCGAACTCGGCCGGTCCGCGTCACACCCGGAGATCGTTCCGGAACACCTGTTGCTCGCCCTGCTCGGCCAGGAGGAAGGCATTGTCCTCCCGCTCTTGCACCGCGTCGAGGTCGACATTGTCGCTGCGCGCAACGAGGCCGAACTCGTACTCGACAAACTGCCCAACGCCTATGGCTCTGAGCCCGAACTCAGCCGGGCCTTTCGCAACGTCTTCGACAAAGCCGACCAGGTTCGCGAGGACCTCACCGACGAGTACCTTTCCACCGAGCATCTCTTGCTGGCGCTGCACGGCCAATGCAAGGGCCTCGGCGGGGTCGACCACGAGACCTTGCTCAATGCGCTTCGCGAGGTGCGGGGAAGTCGTCGCATCACCAGCCAGAACCCGGAGAACCAGTACCAGGCGCTCGAGCGGTTCGGTCTCGACCTCACCGAGCGGGCCCGCAAAGGCGAACTCGATCCGGTCATCGGCCGCGATGAGGAGATCCGCCGGGTGATCCGGGTGCTGAGTCGTCGCACGAAGAACAACCCGGTGTTGATCGGTGAGCCGGGTGTCGGCAAGACCGCCATCGTCGAGGGGCTCGCCCAGCGCATCGTCGAAGGTGACGTACCCACGAGTCTCCAGAACAAGCGGCTCATCAGCCTCGACCTCACCTCGATGGTCGCCGGCGCGAAGTACCGCGGCGAGTTCGAAGAGCGACTGCAAGCGGTGCTTAAGGAGATCGAGGATGCCGACGGCGAGATCGTCACGTTCATCGACGAGATGCACACGGTCGTAGGTGCGGGCGGCGGCGCCGACGGCGCCATGGACGCCGGCAACATGTTGAAGCCGATGCTCGCTCGCGGCCGTCTACGAATGGTGGGAGCCACCACGCTGGACGAGTACCGCAAGTACATTGAGAAGGACCCGGCCCTCGAGCGACGCTTCCAACAGGTACTGGTCGAACCACCGTCGGTCGAGGCTGCGGTGGCGATCCTGCGCGGCCTCAAAGAGCGCTACGAGATCCATCACGGCGTCCGTATTCAAGACGCTGCGCTTGTTGCTGCGGCGGTTCTCAGCGATCGCTATCTCACCGGACGCCACCTTCCCGACAAGGCGATCGACCTCGTCGACGAGGCCGGCTCGTCGCTTCGGATCGAGATCGACTCGGTGCCGACCGAGATCGATGTCGTGGAGCGGCGCATCCGCCAGATCGAGATCGAACGACTCGCCCTCGCCAAGGAGACCGATGCGGTTTCCGCAGAGCGGCTCCAGGATCTCGACCGCGAGATCGCCGATCTTCAGGAGGAACTCGCCGGTCTCACCGTTCGGTGGCAGTCGGAGAAGGACGCCATCGAGTCGCTGCAGACCATCAACGAAGAGCTCGATCAGCTTCGGGGCGAGGTCGATCGCGAGACCGATCTCGAGAAGGCCGCTCAGCTCCGTTACGGGCGCATCCCTGATCTTGAACGCGCCTTCGAGGAGGCCCGCGAGAAGCTCGACACGATCCAAGCACAGGACTCGATGCTGAAAGAGGAGGTCACCGAGGAGGACATCGCCGAGGTGGTGTCGCGCTGGACGGGCGTGCCTGTCAGCCGGCTGATGGAGGGCGAGGTGCAAAAGCTCGTCCGCCTCGAAGATCACCTCCACGAGCGAGTGATCGGCCAACACGACGCCGTGTCGGTCGTCGCCAACGCGATCCGGCGCAGTCGGGCCGGCCTTGCCGACCCCAACCGCCCGATCGGCAGCTTCCTCTTCCTCGGCCCGACGGGTGTCGGCAAGACCGAGCTGGCGCGATCGCTCGCTGCGTTCCTATTTGACGACGAACGCTCGATGGTCCGCATCGACATGTCGGAGTACCAGGAGAAGATCAGTGTCAGCCGACTGATCGGCGCACCCCCCGGCTACGTCGGCTACGACGAGGGCGGCCAGCTCACCGAGACCGTCCGGCGGCGTCCGTACAGCGTCGTGCTGCTCGACGAGGTCGAGAAGGCCCATCCTGACGTTTTCAACACCCTGCTGCAGCTGCTCGACGATGGCCGCCTCACCGACGGTCAGGGTCGCACGGTCGACTTCAGCAATGTCGTGTTGATCATGACGTCTAACCTCCCCGGTGAGCCCGGAGACTTCTTCCGACCCGAATTCGTGAACCGCATTGACGACATCGTTCGGTTCCGGCCGCTCACCGAAACCGACCTGCTGTCGATTGTCGATATCCAGCTCGCCAGCCTCGGCACGCGCCTGGCCGAGCGGCGTCTCTCGCTTGTGGTGACTGACGAGGCAAAGGAGGCGCTGGCGGCCGAGGGCTTCGATCCGGCGTTCGGCGCCCGCCCGCTAAAGCGGTTGATCCAACGCGAGATCGGCGACCGTCTGGCGCTCGCCGTGTTGGAAGGTCGCTATCTCGAAGGCGACACGGTCACCGTCGATATCGAACCCGATCAGTCGCTGTCCCCACTTGGAGAAACTGCTGGGGACAAGGCTGTGGACAACTCGGAATGGTCGCGTGAACCGGCCGACCAGATGCCAGAGGCAGCAGTACGCACCTTCGTTCTGCGCTGACCCCAATCACCGGGCGGGTCGCCGCCAATGACAAAGGGGCTGCTCAAGCTGCTTCGGTTCCGTTAGCCTCACGTGGTAACGCAAATCCGCGAGAGGAGTGCGCCGTGCCTGCGACCGTTGTCGTCGGTACTCAATGGGGAGACGAGGGGAAGGGCAAGTTCACTGACCTCGTCGCCAAGGAGATGGAACTGGTCGTCCGCTACCAGGGCGGCCACAACGCGGGCCACACCCTCGTGGTCGACGGTGAGAGTTTCGCCCTCCAACTCGTCCCGAGTGGAGTGCTCTACGACCACATCACGCCGGTGATCGGCAATGGCGTGGTCGTCGATCCCCGAGTGTTGATCAGTGAGATGGACATGCTCGAGTCCCGGGGCGTCGACACGTCGATGCTCAAGGTTTCCGGCAGCGCCCACCTGATCATGCCGTACCACCAAGAGCTCGACGCCCTGCACGAACGCCATCTCGGCGACGCCAAGCTCGGCACAACCAAGCGGGGGATCGGCCCGGCTTACGCCGACAAGGCGATGCGCGTCGGTCTGCGAGTCCAGGATCTCACCGATGCCAAGATCTTCCGGGCCAAGCTCGATGTCGTCCTCGGCTACACCAACCAAGTGCTCACCAAGGTCTTCGACCAGCAGCCGGTCGATCCCGACGAGATCGCTGCAGAGTATCTCGACACCTGCGCCCCGCGGGTCACTCCGCACATCGGCGACGCCATTTCAATCGTTCACAACGCGCTTGAGGCCGGCCAGCACATCCTGCTCGAGGGTGCACAGGCGACCTTCCTCGATCTCGACCACGGCACGTATCCGTTCGTCACCTCGTCGAACCCGGTGTCGGGTGGCGCATGTACTGGCGCCGGTGTCGGCCCGCGCGACATCGAACGCATCATCGGCATCGCGAAGGCGTACGTCACGCGAGTCGGTGCTGGTCCGTTCCCGACCGAGTTGTTCGACGAGATCGGGGACCACCTCGTCGACGTCGGCCACGAGTATGGGACCAACACGGGTCGTCGCCGTCGACCCGGCTGGTTCGATGCCGTGATGATGCGCCACGCTGCGCGCATCAACTCACTGTCGGAGATCGCGCTCACGAAACTCGACGTGCTCGATCAACTCGACGAGGTCAAGGTCTGCGTCGCCTACGAGATCGACGGCGTCCGGCACGATCATTTGCCGTACCACCAGTCGGATCTCCACAAGGCCGTTCCGATCTACGAGACACTGCCTGGTTGGAAGACCGACATCAGCGGCGTCACCCGCCCCGACGACCTGCCGACAGCGGCAGCCGACTACGTCGCCTTCCTCGAGCAGCAGATCGGTGTGCCGATCCGGCTCGTCGGCGTGGGTCCGGGTCGCGAGCAGTTCCTCGATCGAGCCGCCTGACCTCGTGGGCATCGCCGGACATCATGGCCTGCCTCTCGATCAGCCCGGGTTCTTGAAGACCCCTGAACGGAATGGAACGGTGACACCATGACGACAGATCCAATGCTGAACGTGCTCTCGGCTCGCTATGCGAGCGAAGCGATGAATGAGGTCTGGTCCCCCGAGCGCAAGGTTGTGCTTGAGCGCGAACTGTGGATCGCCGTGATGCGGGCGCAGCAGCGACTCGGCGTCACCGTGCCCAACGAAGCAATCGAGGCCTACGAGGCGGTCAAAGACCAGGTCGACCTGGCGTCGATCGCTGAGCGCGAGGCGATCACCCGCCACGACGTCAAGGCCCGCATCGACGAGTTCTGCGCGTTGGCCGGTCACGAACTCATCCATCGGGGGATGACCTCGCGCGATCTCACCGAGAACGTCGAGCAACTCCAGGTCCGGCGATCGCTCGAGATTTTGCGCGACCGTCTCGTCGCCCTCCTCGCCTGTTTCTCGTCGCTGGCCGAGCGTCACGCAGGCGAGGTGATGGTCGCCCGCACCCACAACGTCGCCGCCCAGGCCACCACCCTCGGCAAGCGGTTTGCCGATGTTACGGAAGAGACGATGATCGGGGTTGAGCGAGTCGAGGAGCTCCTTGCTCGCTATCCACTCCGCGGTTTGAAGGGCCCGGTCGGTACTCGTCTCGACCAACTGGATCTGCTTGGGGATCCCGATCGTGTCGATGAACTCGAGCAGGCGGTCGCCGAACACCTCGGTTTCTCGCGGGTGCTCGACTCGGTCGGCCAGGTCTATCCCCGTTCGCTCGACCTCGATGTCGTGTCGGCGATCGCGCAGGCCGTGTCGGCTCCGTCAAGCGCAACAACCACGCTTCGCCTCATGGCTGGTCACGAGTTGGCGACCGAGGGCTTCCGCCCGGGCCAGGTCGGCTCCTCGGCGATGCCGCACAAGATGAACGCCCGAAGCGCTGAACGGGTCAACGGTCTCAAGCTCGTTATCGACGGCCACCTCACCATGGCCGCGGGCTTGGCCGGCCGCCAGTGGAACGAGGGCGACGTGAGCTGCTCTGTAGTGCGGCGGGTCATGTTGCCCGACGCCTTCATGGCTGCCGACGGTCTCATCCAGACTGCGCTCAGCGTGTTCGATGAGTTCGGGGTCTTCCCGGTGGTCGTCGAGGCTGAGCTGCGCCGCGACCTCCCCTTCCTCGCGACTACCCGCATTCTGACCGCTGCGGTCGATGGTGGGCTCGGCCGCGAAGCGGCACATGAACTGGTCAAGGAACACGCCGTGGCTGCCGCACTCGACCGGCGCGAAGGTGGCGATCACGCGTCGCTCGTCGACCGCCTTGCCGGCGACTCGTTGATGCCGCTCGACCGCGACGAGCTAGAGGCGTTGCTCGAGAATCCCCAGGAGTTCACCGGCACGGCCATGACGCAGGTGGCGCGAGTCATCGCCCGTGCAAACGGCGTCTTGGCTGCGCACCCCGAGGCTGCGTCAGCTGGCGCCGAGGTCCGGGTTTGATCAGCTCACGCGGGTGATGCCTGCCCGCTTGAGGAGCGGGGTGGGAACCCCGAACTCCTTCCATGCGGTGTAGGAGATGCCCTTGCGTTCGCTGTAGGCCTTGGCCACCGCAACGAACCGATCCTCGAGGGCGCTGAGGTCGATTGGCCGTTCGGCTGCCTCGAGTTCGGCTGTGAGATCCATGCGCTCCTGAATCATCTGGAGCCGGCTCATCGGGTCGGCCTGTTTGATGGCCGCATCGACTGTCGTAAGCCGCGCCCGGATGGTCTCGGGCGTGCGTTTGCGGCCGCGCTTCGGTTTGTGGCTCTCGAGAGCTTCGAGGTAGGCGCGCACAGCGCTGCCCTGAGCGCGGCCTTCTGCCAGAGCAGCCTTGTGCTCGTCGGTCATCTCTCCGGGACGGGGTGCCATGTGATGGACTCTAACGAGGGATCAATCTGCTTTCTGGGATGGCGCCGAGGCCTGTTACTGCGTGTCGGCGAGAACGGAAAGACGGCTGACGGGCTGCATGGGGGCTAGGACCGGCGGCCCCGCTAGCGTCCCGGGTCATGAGCAAGGTCCCGACCGCCGCCTACTCCATCGGGCTGAAGATCGTTCTCGACAACGTTCCCGGCACCCTCGGCCGTTTCGCCGTCGCCATTGGCGAAGCCGGCGGCAACATCGCCGGCGCTACCGGCTTCGAGGCCAAGGGCCCCAGCGTCTCGCGCACCATCGATATCCACGCCCGCGATGAGGCCCACGGTCGCAAACTCGTCGAGGTGGCGGAGACCTTGTCGGGTGTCACCGTGGTCGAATGGTGGGACCGCACCTTCCGCATCCACGAAGGCGGCAAGATCGAGGTGCTGCCGTTGTGCGGCGTCGCCGACGCCCACGATCTCGCCATGGCCTACACCCCTGGCGTCGCCCGCGTGTGCATGGCCATCCACGACGACGTGGCCAAGGCCCACGAGTACACGATCAAGAAAAACACGGTCGCCATCGTCAGCGATGGCACCGCCGTGCTCGGCCTCGGCGATATCGGTCCCGAAGCGGCCATGCCGGTCATGGAGGGCAAGGCGCTGCTGTTCAAGGAGTTCGCCGGCGTCGACGGTTTCCCGATCTGCCTCGACACGAAGGACCCCGACGAGATCATCGAGACCGTCGAGCGGATCGCCCCGACCTTCGGTGGCATCAACCTCGAGGACATCGCCGCACCGGCGTGCTTTACCATCGAGGACACCCTCAAGGAACGTCTCGACATCCCGGTCTTCCACGATGATCAGCACGGCACGGCGGTGGTAACCCTCGCTGGCCTCACCAACAGCCTGAAGCTAATCGACAAGAAACCGGAGGACTGTTCGGTCGTCATTTCCGGCATGGGCGCTGCGGGCCTCGCCATCGGCAAGATCCTGCGCGACGCCGGGTACGGCGAACTCGTCGGTGTCGACTCCACCGGCTCGGTCTACTCGGGTCGCGACCGACTGAACTTCGCGAAGGAGTGGTTCGCCGAGCACACCAATCCCGATCGCAAGGCCGGGACCCTCCAGGACGTGCTCGAAGGCGCCGACATCTTCATCGGCGTGTCCGCCGCCGACCTGATCGACGCAAGTGACCTTCGCAAGATGGTGCCGAATCCGATCGTTTTCGCCATGGCTAATCCCGATCCGGAGATCCGTCCTGAGGCGGCTGACGGGCTTGCTGCGGTCATGGCCACCGGCCGGAGTGACTTCCCAAACCAGATCAACAACGTGCTGGCGTTCCCCGGCATCTTCCGGGGGGCCTTCGATGTCGGCGCCCACAGCATCACCGAGTCGATGAAGGTCGCGGCCGCCCACGCCATTGCCGCCACCGTCGACGAGAACGATCTCACTCCGAACTTCGTCGTGCCCTCTGTGTTCGATCACACGGTGGCGCCTGCCGTCGCGGCTGCAGTTGCGAACGCCGCAGTGATCGACGGCGCCGTCCGGTACTGAGGTGATTTCGCCGCCGTCGGGCGCGGTTCGCTACGGTCCCGCGCGATGACCGAGCATCTCCTTGCGCCCGTGAAGATCGGTTCGATGACGGTGGCCAACCGCATCGCCATGGCGCCAATGGGTGTCGAGATCGTCGGTGACGACGGCATGGCCAACGACGAGGTCATCGCCTATTACGAAGCACGAGCCGCTGGCGGTGCCGGACTTCTCGTCACCGAGGTCGCTGCCTTTGCCTACCCGCATGGCGCTAACTCGGTCCACCAGTTGGCGATGTCGGACGATCGCTACATCGCGGCGCTGCGCAAGCTCACCGACGCCGTCCATCGCCATGGTGCAAAGATCGCCGTGCAGTTGGTGCATCACGGCAAGATCAGCCGGGTCGATGTCGCTAACGGCGACCCGGTCTATGTGCCGTCGCTGCCCGAGTGGCACGGCTCGCTCGACATGATCAACGACTTGTCGATCGACGAACTGATGGCGATGGCGGCTGCATCAGGTGGCGCCGACATGAAGCCGCAGTTCCAGGCCATGACCACCGACGAGATCGCTGCGATCACCGAGCAACTCGGCGACGCAGTCGTCCGCGCCCGAGTGTCTGGGTTCGACGCCGTCGAAATTCACGGCGCCCACGGCTATCTGCTCTCGGGGTTTTTGTCGCGCCAGTGGAACCGGCGCGACGACGAGTACGGCGGTCCGATCGAGAACCGGGCCCGGTTCCTGTGCGAGGTCGTCGCCGAAGCGAAGTCGCGCACCGGTGGAGACTTCCCGGTTTGGGTGCGCCTCGATGCGCTTGAGTATCGAACCCCCGACGGCATCACGTTCGACGAGTGTGAGATCACTGCCCGGCTCGCAGTCCAAGCCGGGGCCGACGCCATTCATCTGTCCGCCTATGGGGACATGACCTCGGGCCAGGCGTTCACCGACGGCATGATCCTCGACCAGGAGGCGAAGCACGCAGCGCTCAGCGGTCGTCTCACCGAGGCGCTTCCGGTCCCGGTGATTGCCGTCGGGCGGATCCGGCCGAGCACCGGCGACCAGATGATCGGTCACGGCAAGGCCGATATCGTCGCGATGGGGCGTCAGATGCTTGCTGACCCTGAGACGGGACTAAAGGTCCGCGAGAACCGGGTCGAGGAGATCCGGCCCTGCATCAACTGCTACGTCTGCGTCGCCCAGCCTTTCTTCGACCGTCGGGTGAAGTGTGCGGTGAATCCCGTGCTCGCCCGTGAGTCCGAACTCGGTGCCGTCGAGTCCACGCCGGCCGAGACGCCGAAGAAGATCGTGGTCGTCGGTGGCGGACCTGCCGGACTCGAGGTCGCTCGCGTCGCAACCCTGCGAGGGCACGACGTCACCGTCTTCGAGGCGTCGGGGAACATCGGCGGAGCGTTGCGTTTTGCGGCGCTGCTCTACGAACCCAACCTTCGGCTGCTCAGGTGGTACGAGCACGAGATGCGGCGCCTGGCGGTCGAC
>MDTB01205631.1_pt1 | contig 10234 bp, 10 predicted proteins | sample 811161 | NCBI WGS metagenome assembly MDTB01 (sample SAMN05326650, study PRJNA326480) | marine metagenome | isolation source: seawater | place: Mediterranean Sea | collected 2009
CACGATTTTTATTGCCTTTATTCGTGATAATTTTAAATCGAAATGGGCGCCCATCTTTTTCAAGGACCCGATTTTTTTTATTATAAACAAACCCGGCATCCTTAAGTAATTTTCGAGACTTTTTTGGGTTAAATTCAAAAATAGGGATATCTTTTTTGTTGGGGTATGACCATAAAATAGGGGATGATGGGATATCAGCAACCATACCAAACCCTTTGAGTACACCTTTGACGATTGTATCTTTATTTATGGCATGTGCAATTGCCATTCGAACATTTCGGTCAGCAAAAAACGGATGCTCTAAATTAAACCCCAAATAAGTATATATAATATCGTAGTACCGATAAATATCTAAAAATGGAACATTAGAATAGCGGTTGAAGTCCTTTGCAGGAATTAATGATTCATCGATCTCTTGTTTTTCTAATGCGAGAAGCGCGGTATTTTGATCAGGTATTATTTTAAAGAAAATAGTTTTGGTTTTTGGGGCATTAAAATGATACGTTTCATTTCTTTCTAAATAGATGTGTTGTGCACTTTTCCATGACTTAAAACGATATGGTCCAGAACCAATCGGTGATCGGTTAAAAGCCGACTTATTGATATCCTCATTAATTAAAAGATGTTTCGGAAGAATCCCCATGGTCATCCGCATTAAAAAAGGCGCAAATGGTTTTGGTAAAATTGCCTCAATCGTAAAATCATCCAAAACGTTAAATTGAATTGGTTCACGATCAATTACAAAATTACTGCGCCTAACGGTATTGGTTGTTTTATCTAAAATTTTATCAAATGTAAACTTAACATCATGGGCAGTTAACTGACTTCCATCATGCCATAAAATATTTTGTTTCAATTTAAAAACATAATGGGTTCCTGATTTTTTTACTACGTAAGATTCGATTAAATCAGGTTCTAATTCTAGGTTAGCATTAATTCGAAAAAGTCCAGAAAAAATAAGTCCCTCAACAGATGAAGATGGTGCATCTGTAGATAAAATTGGGTTTAAATAGGTTGGCTCACCACCAAGATTTAAATAAAGAATGTTTTTTTTACTCGTGGAATCTTGTTGTTTTGTCCCACAAGACAACAAAACCAACAAAGTTAAGCTAGATAAAATGACCTTTGATTTTGTGAGAAGTTTCATAAATTTACATTATCATAAAACAGATGTCATTTTAATTTTTTTATGACTTGGATGCTGTTTAAATTCTTAGGTATGAATCCATTAATTTGAAGTTAAAGCATCATTTGATGTCGGCAGACGATTAGAAAGTGTTGTGATCCAAGTTTCAGCACTAGCATAGTCTAAACCATTTAGAAATTGAGTAACTTCCGTATAAAAAGCATCATAAGATGCATAGTTAAAAGTTGTTTTAAAAATGGACTCATGATTTGTACTTCTTGCGTTATCATAAAATGATTTTAAATCCTTCAACCCTTGCGTACAGTTTGATGCACAAGCCCCATTATTTTTATGAATTAAATACGCCATGCACCAAGATGCACCTGAATATTGAAACGGCATCCTTTGGTCATCAGTACTATTTTTAAAATCTGTTTTAATTTGTTCTAAAAATTGAGATGTATCCTTTTGATTTTCTTTATAAAATTGATCATAAGCGCTTAACATTATATTTTTAAAATTTGTATAGTCATATAAACTTCCCAAGTATTGGCCCATCATTTGAGCGTAACCTTCATTGAAAATTTGATTATATGGGCGGTCATCAACATCAAGTTTTTCTTTTTGAAAAACATGTGTATATTCATGAATCGCGGTATGTGCAAGATAACTCGCCGTGTCCTCTTGTTCACCATCACCGATGGTATCTTTCAGTGCAAAAAATATCGAGTGAAGCCCATTATTTGAATTTAACCACGTCATAAATCCATGAGTTTGTGCCGTTTCTAAATCTTTCTTCACATGGCCTGAAGATGATTCATAAGAAATACATTCACTGTAAGAGTTACTTGTGTATTCATCTTGGTTTTTACAGAAAAGATCAATGGTTTTATCCAATCCAGTGGTATCATAAGTGTAGACATAAACTCCTGTATACCCACCATAATAAGCAATAGCTTTATTAATCCCTTCTTGATATTTTTCTTCATACGTTTTCTCTGAAAGTGTAGAATTAATATTTGTGTAATATATTGGGGTATCATTGGTAGGTGTAGTAAAAGATTTATCTTGTGTTGAACATGAAATAAAGATTAAACATAGAAAAATAATGCTTTTAACTTTCATAACTAAGTCAAATTATCGTTTAAAATAGATATAACCATTAGTTAGTTGCATAACTCAAACAGTTGCAAAAAAAACATTCATCTTGTCATTTAATGTTCAATTAATTAGTATTTATTTAATGAATCGTCTCATAACATTTATTGTAATTTTGACTTTTTGGCTATTCTGGTCAGGAATGTTCGATGTTTTTCATATAACACTCGGATTAATTTCAACATTAATTGTTGTGAACTGGACAGGCAACATGTTTGTTGAGACAAAGCAAGATTTTTCAACACGTGTTAGAGAGTGGTTAAGGTTTGAAAAATACGCATTATGGCTATTATGGCAAATTATTTTGGCAAATATTCAAGTATTTAAATTAGCTTTTCATCCAAACCTACTTAACATGCTAGACCCTAAACTTATTACATTTAAATCAAATCTTAAGGGAGATGTAGCTAAATTTATTTATGCGCAATCAATTACACTAACACCAGGAACTGTAACTGTGAGTGTGCGAGACGATGAGTTTAAAGTACATGCCATTAATAATGAGGCGGCAACAGGATTGCCAGGGGAAATGGAAGAGCGAATCCATAAAATTTATGAAGGGCGAAAGCATGGATAATTTATTTCTATATTCATCACTTTCACTGATTATATTAATGATAATGCTTGTATATCGCATCATAACAGGGCCGACTGTGATTGATCGAATTGTTGCTGTTAATATCATTGGAACAAAATCAATCGTGTTATTGGTTTTAATGGGGATAATATTTAAACGCATAGAAATGTTTGTTGATATTGCCATTGGCTACGGATTGTTAAACTTTATTGCATCATTAGCGGCGGCAAAATATTTCAAAAAACATAAAAAATTACGTGTTTTACATGATAGTGATTCAATGCCGGATCAAACAAAGGAAAGATTTTAAATGTTAATTAATATTTTAGTCGTTCTAATTTTCGCGCTTTTATCAAATTATATTCAACATCCAATGATTGATACCATTCTAAATAGCATTATTGCACTTTCTTTGATTTCAGGCTTAATTTTCTTTTTTGCGACTTCTGTTGGGGTATTGCGGTTTCCTGATTTCTTTACACGGTTACATGCTGCTGGCAAAGGAGATACCCTATCAACCATATTAATTTTATTTGCCTGCTCTTTATTTGCGCTAAAGTCGGCGCATCAGATTGATCAGACGACTATTCTAACGGCAATTAAAATCCTATTAATTATTAATTTTATTTTTATTGGAAGCCCTACTGCAACCCACGCACTTATAGAGGCTGGTTACAATTCCGAGGTTGAACCATGGGAGAAAGAATCATGATTCTTTCAATTGAAATATTATTGCTTGTTTTGGTTGTCATTTTAGCTTTTATTTCTCTGTGGATTCGTGATTTAGTGAGCGCAGTTGTTGTTTTTGGTGCATACAGTTTTCTAATGTGTTTAATTTGGACTGGAATGGGAGCCGTAGATGTCGCATTTACAGAAGCTGCAGTTGGTGCAGGCGTATCAACGGTATTCTTTATTGCAATTTTATTTAATACAACGCGTCGAATTCGATTTAATCCATTGGATTTAAGTTCAAAAATATTTGCATCATTTTTATGTATTGCAGTTGGCTATTTATTATTTTTAGGAATTACAGATCTGCCTCAATGGGGAGATCCTAGTGCACCAGCAAATTCAGAGGTTGCGGGCCATTATGTTGAAAAAGCGTACAAACAAACCAAAGTCCCAAATTTAGTAACAGCTGTTCTAGCCGATTATCGTGCATTTGATACGATGTTTGAGACCTGTGTTGTTTTTATAGCCGTACTTGGAATTTTCATGTTACTTAAAAAGGAAGACGATGAGGTTCAAAATGAAGCGGTTGAACTAACCAAAGATGATAGTTTAATTATTCGTGTTGCGTCACGTTTTATGGTGCCTTTTATTCAACTATTTGGACTCTATGTTGTTGCACATGGTCATTATAGTCCAGGCGGTGGGTTTCAGGGTGGTGTGATTTTAGGCGCAAGTCTGATTCTAATCGCAATGGCCTATGATATGGAGTATGTTCAAAAGTTATTAAGTATCAAAAATATGATTGTCTTGGCAGCTGTTGGTGTTTTAATTTTTGCTGGATGGGGACTTGTCCCTGTTTTTCTTGGACATAATTTTTTAGATTATTCTGCTTGGTCAATTTTACCAGGTGTTGATAAAATTATGGCCAGATCACATAGCATGTTGGCGGTTGAAATTGGCGTTGCATTAACTGTAATGTGCGGCATGTATGGTATTTATATGAGTTTAGTTTCAGATGGAGGATTCAAAAAAGGCCTATGATGTACTTCAATTATTTGGCAATGATTATTTTGATGATGTTGGGCTTGTGGGCGATGATTGCCAAGAAAAACTTAATCAAAAAACTCATTGGAATGGCAATTTTTCAAACGGGAATTATTTTATTCTACATATCAATGGGAGCAAAAATGGGGAGTACCATTCCAATTCTAAAATATAAGGATAAATATGGGCCAATTTTAGTTGAACAATATGCAAATCCGCTAACTCAAATTTTAATGTTAACTGCAATTGTTGTTGGTGTTGCAACGCTTGGCTTAGGACTTACATTGGCCAGGAAAATTTATGAGGTACATGGAACATTTAATGAAGATGAGATCTTAGACCAGTTAAAGGATGAAAATGATTAATCAAGCACCTTTTCTAGTTGTTGGAATACCACTATTTACGGCACTTTTAATTGGCATCTTTGGAATTTATTTACCGAAAATAGTCAATATTTTAGGCTTCATTGGGATTTCTTTATCAACAGTAGCCGCTATTTTTTTATTTAAAGAAGTTGGTGAAAATGGGGTTCAAGAATATTTCTTTGGAAATTGGGTTGCACCGTATGGTATTGCCTATTTAGTAGATCATTTAAATGCGTTAATGATTCTTCTTATTTTTGTTGTGGCATTTTTTGCGTTTATTTATTCATTAAAGTCAGTTGAGCTTGAGATTCCTAAAAGCAAACATACGTTTTATTATACGCTTTATTTTTTATTAATTACCGGTTTGGTTGGTATAACTATCACTGGGGATGCCTTTAATTTATATGTATTGTTTGAAATATGTGCCTTAAGTAGTTATTCATTACTTGCATCCGGTGGAAGAAAAGCTTATCTAGCAACATTCTATTATTTATTAATTGGTACAATTGGCGCATGTTTTTACTTAATTGGTGTTGCGTATTTATTTATAAAAACTGGTTCACTCAACATGGCACATCTATTTGAATTAATTTCACCCATTTATTTTACAAAATCAATATTAATTGCCTTTATTTTTATTAACATTGGATTATTTATTAAAATGGCATTATTTCCAGTTCATAGTTGGCTTCCTAATATATATTCAAAAGCACCAATTTCAACAACCTGTTTATTGGCGCCATTAGGAACAAAGCTGTCAATTTATATTTTAATTCGGTTTTATTTTGATGTCTTTTCCCATGAATATGTTTATCAGGTATTAAATTTTCAAAATGTAATGGTGTGGTTAGCGACAATTGCAATCATTGTCGGTTCAATGTATGCGATATTTCATACGACGTTTAGAAAAGTGATAACATTTATTGTGGTTGCCGAAATAGGGTACATTATTGGAGGTGTTTGGAGCGGGCATCCTGATTCACTAACTGGAGCTATTTATCACATTTTAGCGGATTCATTAATGACACTTTCGTTGTTTATGATTTCAGGAATGATTTTATTTTATTTAAAGTCAGAAAAATTATCTGATACTGCAAATATTTTTCGTCAATTGCCTTACACTGGATTGGCTATAATCATTGTATTTGCTTCTGTTGTTGGAATTCCTCCAACATCTGGGTTTTTTAGTAAACTTTATTTGATTAAAGGGGCTTTTCAAATGGGATATTTTCAATTTATTGTAGCATTATTATTTTCATCACTTGTTTCTTTGTTTATATTTTTTCGAATATTTGAAGAATACTTTTTTAATAAATCAGATAACTTATCATCAATCGTTTCAATAAAAGAGAGCCGTCTATTTATTATCCCACTCGTCAGTGTTTCTATTGCTATAATAGGTTTAGGAATTACATTTAATTATTGGTTTCAGTTTATCGCAAATATTATCCCTGAAGGGTTAAGGTAAACCATGTTCATGACAAACATATTGTTATTAATCTTAATCCCAATTGTCGGCGCTTTTCTGATTCTACTTGCCAGAAAAAATGCAAATCAACGTGAGGCAGCCAGTTTTATTACTGCTTTCTCATTATTTGCTGTTGTACTTAATTTATTTAACGCATCCAAAATTAATGGTGAAATAGTTAATTTAGTTCAAATATTTCCGGGGGTTTCAGTCGCTTTTTTTTACGATCACTTAAGTGTTGTATTTGCTTTTGTAGCGTCATCATTATGGATAATAACTACACTTTATTCCATTGGTTATATGAGGGGAAATAAGGAGCAAAATCAAACGCGTTTCTTTATATGTTTTGCATTAGCATTATCCGCGACTATGGGTGTTGCTTTCTCTGCAAATCTATTTACACTTTATATTTTTTATGAATTATTATCAGTTTCCACCTACGCGTTAGTTGGACATCATCAAACCAATGAAGCAAAAATGGGGGCAAGAAAATATTTAATATATCTATTTGGAGGATCAATAGGGTTAGTGCTTCCAGCTATGATTATTATCTATCAAATAACTGGTACGCTTGATTTTAATTACAGCGGAATCATTCAATATGACTCGAACATTAACATGTTAATTGCATTGCTTTTAATGTGCTTGTATGGCTTTGGCAAGGCTGGTCTTATGCCACTTCATGCGTGGCTACCTGGGGCAATGGTAGCGCCAACACCTGTGAGTTCTTTATTGCATGCAGTCGCTGTTGTAAAAGTTGGTGTGTTTAGTATTATTCGAGTTATCACAGGAATTTTTGGTTATTCATTATTAAATAACACCTCTTTAAATGAGTTAATTTGTTATATAGCCGCCTTTACCGTCATTACAGCATCTTTAATTGCGCTTTACCAAGACAGCATTAAACGTCGGTTGGCATTTTCAACGATTGGCCAATTGGCTTATATTATTATGGGTGTTGGATTAGCCTCTTCCTTGGGGTTTACTGGAGGCGTTCTTCATATTGTTATGCATGCGTTTGGAAAAATAACACTATTCTTCTGTGCAGGCGCAATTTATGTAGCAACAAAAAAGAAGTATGTGTCTCAACTGGATGGCATTGGTAAGCAAATGCCTTTTACCATGATTGCTTTTTTTATAGGTGCAATGAGTGTTACAGGCCTACCCCCTACCGGTGGATTTGTTAGCAAATGGATGATGTTACTCGGTGCATTAGATTCAAATATGGTCATCATCATGATTGTATATTTAGTAAGCTCATTTTTAAATGCATGCTACTTTTTTCCAATTATTTATCGTGCATTTTTTAAAGATGCAGGACCAGAAGAAAAAATCAAAGGAATCAAAGAAGCCCCTTTATTTTGTGTCATTCCACCGGTACTTACAGCTATTTCAAGTATTCTTTTATTTTTTAATTACGATATATTTTCAATCATTATAAACGGGGTTAATTTATGACAAAGTCAAAAGTTCCATTGTTATTTCGAGATAATATAAAAAAAATTGCACACCGAATTTTATTATTTTTTTGTATTACGCCAGTTTTAATTGATTTATTATTTTTAGATCGCAAATCTTATTTTGTTAAAAGTGCGTTTGTACCAATTGATGGCTGGGTGTCCTTTTATGCAATTTTTGGATTTATGGGGTGTGGTCTTTTAATTTTTGTTGGAAGGCTTTTAAGCAAGCTTTTAAAAGCTTCAGAAACATATTATAACGATGATTTCTAGCTTAACTCCTGGTTTAATTTTTATTTTGGGAGGCCTTATTTCTTTTGGTTTAAGAGGCCTTTTTCAAAAGCTTTTTATTTTATCATTGCCTATTTTTGCGTTTTATCAAATGAGTATTCTTCAATCAGCAGAACCAATATCTATTGATTTTTTATTTAGTAAATTAAGCCTTATGCGAATTGATAATTTAAGTTATCCGTTTGCTTTGGTCATTATTTTAAGTGCATTGGCTGCATTTATTTACGGATTCAATTTAGTAAAACAATCAGAATACGCAAGCGCTTGCATCTATATTGGCAGTGCATTGGGTGTAATTTTTGCAGGAGATTTAATTACACTTTATATATTTTGGGAATTAATGGCTGTTAGTTCTTCTTTTTTAGTTATTTTATCTGGCGGTGACCGTTCTAGAAAATCAGCAATACGTTATTTATTGGTTCATTTAGTTGGTGGTTTAATACTATTAGCTGGAATGATTTTACATATTCATGAAACTGGTTCAACAGAGTTTATATCATTTAAAATTCAAAATACAGCGACGTGGCTAATGTTAATTGGCATACTTGTAAATGCAGCAGCAGTCCCTTTATCGTCTTGGTTATCCGATGCCTATCCTGAATCAACATTAATGGGCGGTGTAATTTTAAGTGCGGTTACAACTAAAACTGCGATATACACATTGCTACGTGCTTATACAGGATGGGAAGAGTTAATTTGGATTGGTGTTATTATGGCACTATTTGGCGTAATCTATGCATTTATGGAAAATGATATTCGGCGTATTTTATCATTTAGCATTATTAATCAAGGGGGCTTTATGGTTTGTGCTGTTGGTATTGGAACACCGTTAGCAATAGCCGGAGGAACGGCCCATGCATTTTGCTGCATTATTTATACAGCTATTTTATGGATGTCAGCGGGAGCCGTTATGCATCGAACAGGAAAATCAAAATGCACAGAATTGGGCGGACTATATTATTCAATGCCAATTACATTTGCAGTTGCAATTGTTGGTGCTTTAGCAATTGCAGCAGCACCTTTCGCAAGTGGATTTACCTCGAAAACGATGATCTTAAAAGCTTTGAAATACAATGAATTATTTATTCCATGGGTCTTGCTTGAATTAGCATCTGTTGGAGTTGTTTTACATGCGGGGTTAAAATATATTTATTTTGTTTTTCTTGGGAAAGATAAAGGCATTCGCGCTTCTGATCCACCGATAACAATGATTGTTCCAATGATCTTACTGTCCGGCCTGACTTTATTTATTGGATGTTTTCCTAAAGCTTTCTATGAAATTCTGCCATACAGTCAGTATGTGTTTAAGAAAGTACCTTATACCTTTCAATCGATTTATTTTGCTAATTTTGAAAATGTTATTACTCAATTTCAGTTACTTTCTTTATCTGTTTTAGCTTTTTTTGTATTTTTCAAATACATTAAGGTTTCCAATACGATTTCCATAGATTTTGATTGGTTATATCGCCGCTTATTACGTTTTATTTATATATTTCTAATTGCTTTTATAGATTTTATTTACAATTTTATCAATAACGTTTGCATGTCGTTTATTCATCGTTTAGCTTCATTCTTTCGTCAATCAGTCCCATTCCTTCTTTATTTGGTTAACGTTCCTTACTTAAGAATTAGTAATATCAAAATTAATAAGTTTCAATTAATGAATGACTATTCGAAAAATATTGAAAAGCAAGCTTACCCATTTTCAATTATTGGATCATTTGTTTTTATTTTATTTATCATTATTTTTGTTGTAGTTTCTTAATATTCTCATTTTTATTTATGACTATCTTTTAACTTAAATATGAGTTACAAAATGATCTTGCTTATACTTTAACGATTAATAGAATGAATTGGTATTGTTTCCTAGGTTCTTGATTAGAAGCAAGTTGATTGTTGATATCTGCTTAATTTATATTTAAAATTGTCCGAATTTAAATTATTTATTAAAGTCCTTATAATTGCATGGGTTTTACTAAATATTGTTGATTCAAAGCGAAATAAGCTTAAGATGGATCACAATATTTTATTCCTAGCTATCACATGAGTGATTGCGTATTTAGTTATTCAAAACTG
>MDTB01238669.1_pt1 | contig 10234 bp, 10 predicted proteins | sample 811161 | NCBI WGS metagenome assembly MDTB01 (sample SAMN05326650, study PRJNA326480) | marine metagenome | isolation source: seawater | place: Mediterranean Sea | collected 2009
CCAATTGACATATTTTAGCCCATAGTATGGAGGTGATGAAAAACTTTTACCCTCCCATCCTATAGTCTTATCAATTGCATCTCCATAGGCGGTACCATTTAAGTTGGCATGCGGTAGGGTTTGATAGCCCGAATATATACTAATTTCATTTTCTGCATGAGCGGACACGTTGAAAAGTAATAAAGTAACAACAATTATAAAGATCTTATTTTTCATTTTTTACTAATTTTTTTGCTTCATTTTCTAGCATAATAGGTATGCCATTGCGGATAGGGTAAGCTAATCTTGCTTTTTTAGCAATTAATTCATTATTTTTCTCATCATATATGAGCTGTTCTTTAGACACAGGGCAGATCAAAATATCAAGTAACTTTTTATCAAATATTTTTTCACTCATTTTATTGCATAAAATTATTATTTTTATTCCGACTAGCTATAGATAGTTCACTCAGTGCAATTAGAATTTCGGACCTATTTTCAATATTGGAAGCTTCAAGCAAAGCTTGTTTTTCTTTCGCACTAAAAGGACTGAGCATTGCGAATGCATTAATTAAGATTTCTGTATCAGTATCTGTAATGACAGACCAATCAGTAGTGAGATCATTAACATTCAAGTAATCTGATATGACATTTAGCAATTTATCTCTATCTATAGAATTAGATATTTCCTCGAGATTAAGATCTTCTATAAAATCGTGATAATCTACTCTCATTTTTCTATATAATTTATCTGAAAAAACCTCTTCAATTATCTTGAATCTACAAATCCCTGTTAGTTTAACTATAAAGGTCCCATCATCATTTTCAACGTATGTTGATATTTTCCCAATACATCCAACATTCTCAGTTTCTAACTTCTTTTTTTTATCAATGGAGGGTTGTATAATACCAATATACTTATCACTCTTAATTGCATCCTCAATCATTTCGAGGTAGCGGGGCTCAAAAATATTTAATGGTAAAATCGCTTTTGGCAATAAGACACATTTACTAAGAGGAAAGATTGGCACTATCACTGGCAGATTTTCAATACTGATTATTTGGTTCATATTATTACCTATGAAAATAATATTGAGGAAAGACTTTTTCTTTTATCAATGGATACAGGATCTGAGAAGCCCCATACTTCAAAAAATTTTAAAAGTTGAATTTGAGCAGCTTTGTCGTTCCATTCCTTATTTAATTTTATAGATTCAATTAGTAAATCAGCTGCTTTATCCTTATTATCTATTGAGTTGTAATAAAGTGAAAGATCAAGTCTTGCTTGATGATCATTTGGATTTTCTTCAATTTTGCTAATTAAATCATCGATTTTCGCATCATCACCAGGGACACTTTGTGCGAGATCAATGGCTGATTTTATTTGTTTTATTTTATCATTTTGAAGCAACTTTTCTGGCACACTAGAAATAAATTTTTTTGCGTTTTCTAGATCGTTCATTTTTAGATAACAATCCGCAATTTCATAAATAACATCTGCATTTTCTTGATCTTCTTGAACCATTTCACCCAGTAACGCTAGAGCATCTTGGTAATTGTTTGTATTTTTTAGGTTAATTATCTGTGCAAGTTTATCAGAATTTGGATCTATTAATGGGCCAACATTTTTTTCTAAAAACTTTCTTAATTCAGCTTCTGTTACATTGCCCATAAAACCATCAACCGGCTTTTGGTCTTTGAATACAAAAACAGCTGGAATTGATTGAACACCCATTTGCGCAGCAATAGCTTGATTTTCATCTACATTAAGTTTGCATAAAATAACAGATCCTGCATATTCCGTTACAAGTTTTTCCAATGTTGGAGTTAGTTGTTTACATGGTCCACACCAAGGTGCCCAGAAGTCAACAAGTACAAGAGCATCTTTCGATGCATTTATGACTTCTTCATTAAAGGTTGCCGTTGATATATCTTTTATATATTGATTTAAATTATCCATTTTTATTATATTTTTTATTCATGATAATACTTACTTCATATATGTATTTGTATCATAAAATCAATTATATTTATTGAATTATTTGCTAGTAAATTTATTTAATTAGATATATAAATTTAAAAGTTAATTACGCGGGCGTAGCTCAGTGGTAGAGCACAACCTTGCCAAGGTTGGGGTCGTGAGTTCGAATCTCATCGCCCGCTCCATTGACTAAACTTCATTTTCAATATCAAATTATTGCTGAGGTTTGTTATATGCCACAAAAAAGTCTTCTAATAAAAAATGGTACTGTTGCACATTCAGACAAATTAGATGAATCTGACATATTAGTTCTCGGAGAAACCATAGCGCAAATAGAAAAAAATATTTCATTTGATGCTGATAGAGTAATTGACGCATCTAATATGCTTGTCCTCCCAGGTGGTGTTGATAGCCATTGTCACATAGAACAGAGATCCGCATCTGGTCTAATTAATTCAGATACTTTTTACACAGGAACACATGCAGCAGCTTTAGGCGGCAATACGTCAGTAATTCCTTTTGCAGCCCAATATGATGGTGACTCTCTAATCAAGGTTGTTGAGGACTACCACCAGTTAGCAAATAAAGGAGCTCTTGTTGACTACTCAATGCATATGATTATTGCTGGCCCATCACAAAATGTTATCAATGAAGAACTTCCTAAATTAATAAAAGAGGGGCATAGTTCTATCAAAATTTTTATGACTTACGATAGATTACGAATTGATGATAAGAGTATTTTGGAGATTCTCAATAAAGCCAAAGAGAATGGAGCAATGGTTTCGGTGCATGCTGAAAATCATGAAATGATTACAAATAAAGTAACAGAATTACTTAACTCAGAATGTTACCATCCGAAATATCATACAGACAGTCATCCAGTTGAAGGTGAGGTAGATGCATTTGAAAGAATAATTAAGATGTCTGAAGTGACGGAACAACCAATAATGATATTTCATGTATCATCTGAAAAAGGTTTAAGTGTTATTAGAGATGCTAAAAAGAGGGGCGTACATTTTTTTGCTGAGACCTGTACACAATATTTAACATTAAATTCAAAATTACTCGATCAAGAGATTGTTACTGATGGTGCGAAATGGATTTGTAGCCCACCAATACGCGATAAGAATGACTCGGTTGCTTTGTGGTCTGGTCTGGAAGATAACATATTAGATTGTGTAACATCGGATCATGCTCCATATAGTTTTGACAGTGAAGGAAAATTTTTTAAAGGAAACGATCCAAATTTTAAAGAAATACCAAATGGAATGCCTGGTTTGCACTGGAGGTTGCCAGTTATTTTAGATCATATCTTGCAAAAAAAATCAAAGCTCAGCATTCTTGATTTTGTGAGAATTACTTCCACAACGCCAGCTAAAATATATGGGTTATTCCCCAAAAAAGGACAAATTAATATTGGATCAGATGCAGATATTGTTATTTGGGATACGAATAAGAATATGCTGCTATCAGATAGCATGGTTGTTGATGGGTCAAAATATAATCCTTATAAAGATTTCAAAGTAACTTGTTGGCCAAAAGAAGTTATTTTAAGAGGGAATACAATAGTAGAAGACAATGACCTTAAAGCAGATCAGGGAAGTGGAAAGTTTATACCAACAGCCTTGAGTGAGTATATTTAAAATCTAGTGTTTAAAATGTCGAATGCCTGTGAAGACCATCGATATTTTTGCTTTATTGGCTGTCTCTATTACCTCTTCATCTCTAATTGAGCCACCTGGTTGGATTACAGACTTCACACCAAATTCTATAGCAGCATCTAATCCATCAGAGAAAGGAAAAAAAGCATCTGATGCAATGACGCAGCCATCTCTAAATTTATTATCGGGAATATTTTCATAAAACTTTTGTATTGCTATTTTTGAGGAGTCAACCCTGCTGGTTTGTCCAGCCCCTATCCCTATTGTTTGCATATTCTTTACGTAAACAATTGCATTTGATTTCACATGTTTAACAATTTTGAATGCAAATATTAGATCATTTAACTCACTCTCAGTTGGTTGGGAATTTGTAACGATTTTTAGTTGTTCCTTCTCTATAATATGGGTGTCCCTATCTTGAATTAGATATCCTCCATATACTGACTTTATTAATTTTGTGTCTAGGTCATTATCGGAAATATTATTATATTTTATAATCCTCAAATTTTTCTTCTTATTGAAAATCTCTATCGATTTTTCTGTAAAGTCTGGTGCAATAACTACCTCAGAGAAAATCTTTGTAATCTCTGCGGCGGTTTCTTCATCTATGGTTGAATTTGATATTAATATACCCCCAAATGCACTTGTTGGATCACAAGAGAGTGCTGATAAATATGCATCAAGTATTGTATCTTTTTGGGCTACACCACAAGGATTAGCATGTTTGATAATTGCAAAAGTTGGTCTATCTTGAAAAAAATCATTGATCAACTGCATTGCTGCATCAATATCGTTTATGTTGTTATAAGAGAGTTCTTTCCCTTGTAACTGCTCAATCGAGCCAAAGCCATTTTCTCCTGTAATCTTTAGGGATGCTGATTGATGAGGGTTTTCACCATATCTAAGTAATTTTTCAGATGAATTTTTACTCTTTAAGTTATTTAGATTTGTATCTTTAACCCGTGAACTAAACCAATTACTTATGATATTGTCGTATGATGATGTTAGAGCAAAAGCTTCTGCGGCAAGTTTCATTCTCTCCTCTAAATCTAATCCACCTTGTTTTTGTATTTGTGAAATTATCTTACTGTACTTTTCAGAGTTTGTTACAATGGTTACCCGTTCGTAATTTTTTGCAGATGCTCTAATCATTGAAGGTCCGCCAATGTCAATGTTCTCCACAATTTCTTCTATACTATTGTTGGATTCGATGGTTTTCTGGAAAGGGTATAAATTTACAACAACTAGGTCGATCTCTGTTATATTATGATTTTGTAAGGCTTTGGAGTCCTCATCATTATTCAATCTAGATAATATTCCACCATAGATATTTGGATGAAGTGTTTTAACTCTTCCTCCCAAAATCTCTGGAAATTCTGTAATATCCTCAATATTAACGACTGGAACTTTGTTTTCTAGTAGCAGTTTTGAGGTTCCACCTGTAGAAATAATTTCTATACCTAAACTCTGCAATTGCGATGCAAATTCAACAATATTAGTTTTATCAAAAACACTAATTAGTGCGCGCTTAATCCTGATAATATTTTTTGTCATATTTATATTGAACAACTAATTTTTTATTAAATTAACAAACAAGTTCAATTTTGCTTTTCAAGCATCTCAATTAATTCATCCAAATTAGGAACGTCCGTATAGTCTTCACTTAGACCGCCTGCCCCTGATTTATTTTTGCATGCAAAGAATGTACATTCATCATCGAGAAGTCTGATACCATGGACTGTATTTCTTGGAATAAAAATTAAATCACCCGGTCCAGCAGTTGTTGTCTCATCTCCAAGTAAAACAGCTAGTTTTCCGGATAAAATATATATCCATTGTTCATCATTAGGATGATAATGAGGCGGAGGAACTTCTCCTTCTCTATATGTGACAATCCCTACTTTAAGAAGATCTCCTGCATATTGAATCATTTTTATATGAGGTCTTGCTACATCTGGTGTCGCTTGCATCTCATTTTTTCTATAGATCGGCATGGGGTATTCCTCCAAATATTATAAAGTATGTCAATTGATATTATTATGTTTTTTGTAGGATGGAAATAAAGAAACCATCATTTCCACCATCGGCTATAGTATTTGGTATGATACGCACATAGCCTTCTGGTTTAATATATTTTTTAATAATTGATATTTTATCTTTATCAATTTTTTTAATCTTGATGTCAGTTCTTTCACTCAAAATTTTTTCAATTTGATCTTCTCCTTCTTCTCTTTCCATAGAGCACGTGCAATAAACTAAAATTCCATCTTTTTTTAATACGTTTAAGCCATTTTTGAGAAGTTTTTCTTGGATCGATACAAAGTAGTCTAAATTAAAGTCTTTTCTTCTTAATATATCTGGATTTCTTCTTATTACACCAGTTGAGCTACATGGAGCATCAATCAGGACGCCATCGTAAAGTTTTTCTGGTACCCAAACAGATGCATCGGTATGAAGTATCTCTGCTTTGTATTTTAATCTCTTCAAATTTTGTTCAAGTACTTTTATTCTCGCCTTACTGGAGTCAATTGCGGTAACTAAAGCGCCACCGTGAATTAGATTTGCTGTTTTTCCACCAGGAGCAGCACAAAAATCAACAAAATTCATACCTTTGATTTCATCTTCAATTAGTTTAACTGGGATTGAAGCCGCTACATCTTGAACCCACCAAATGCCATCTGAATAGTATTTTATATCTGGGATAAAACCATAATCAAAAAGCCTTATTGTACCTGTATTTAATGTTGTGCCATTTAACTCTGATGCTAACTTTGATTCTGGGTATTTTACACTAATATCTAATGGTGGAGGTGTCAGCAATGATTGAGCGGATGATAATATTTCATTCGGTTTATATTGTATATTCCATCTGTTCCTTAACCAATCAGGCAAAAGAATATTTGCATCGAATTCTTTTAAATTAGTATCTTCTTTTTCACGGCTTATTTTTCTCAGCACAGCGTTAACCAGCCCTTGTAATTTGTATGATTTTCTATCTCTTTTGGTTAAATTAATTGCAATATTTACTACAGCATACGGCGGAGAGCTAAGTGCAATAATCTGAGTAATCGAAATAAGTAGGATAATATGAATACGAGGGGAGTGTTCCTGGACAGAGTTTGATAAGTATTTATCTAAAATTTTTTCAATAAACCCCCAATATCTTAATGTTGTCATAATTATATTTTTTGAGAAAGCGAGATCTTCTTTGGGGAGAGACTTATATTTATCTTTTGAGAGATAGAATTCAAAACTTTGATCAGTATTGATGTTTTTTTGAGTGATATTCATCAAAACATCAACTGCTAAATCTCGAGCTTTGTAGCCAAGATATTCTTTTTTTTTCAGATCATTGTTCATATTATATTTAATTTTTTTTTTAGATTATTATATCTAAGATATAATCATAGCAATAAAGCTAAAAATATGAATAAAGAAAAAAGAAATAATCTTCCCCCAGCTGCATTGAGAGCTTTAGCAGAAGCAGAAGAGCGAAGAAAAAAAAATGAACAAGAAAAAAAAGAGATGCCTAAAGAAGTAGATGGACCGGAGGGACCTGAGCCAACACGATATGGTGACTGGGAAAGAAAAGGTATTACATCAGATTTCTAATTATTTATTTTTCCTGTTTTTAACTAAATCATCAACTACCGCTGGCTCAGCTAATGTTGATGTGTCACCGAGTTCAGCATAATCATTTTCAGCAATCTTTCGTAAGATTCTCCGCATGATTTTTCCAGATCTAGTCTTTGGTAATCCTGGTGTGATTTGAATATGGTCAGGCGTAGCAATTGGACCAATTATTTCCCGAACGGTTTGTATGAGTTCCTTTGTAATTTCGCTATCATCAAATTCTATACCTGCCTTTAATGTAACAAACGCATATATACCTTGTCCTTTTATATCGTGGGGGAAACCAACTACTGCAGACTCAGAAACCTTTTTATTAGAAACTAAAGCTGACTCAACTTCAGCTGTTCCAAGCCTATGACCTGATACGTTTATTACGTCATCAACTCTGCCTGTTATCCAGTAGTAACCATCATTATCCCTTCGACATCCATCTCCCGTAAAGTACATTTCTTTGTATGTTGAAAAGTATGTTTGCTCAAAACGATCATGATCACCATAAACAGTGCGCATTTGTCCAGGCCAAGAGTCGCAAATAACGAGATTGCCAGAACACTCACCCTCAAGTATTTTCCCATCGGGGTCAACAATGGCTGGTTTAATTCCAAAAAAAGGTAATGTTGCAGAGCCGGGCTTTTGACTGATTGCACCTGGAAGAGGTGTAATCATTATTCCTCCGGTTTCTGTTTGCCACCAAGTGTCAACAATAGGTGATTTTGCTTCACCAACAATATTATAGTACCAATTCCAAGCTTCAGGGTTTATGGGCTCACCCACTGTACCTAATAGTTTTAAACTAGACCTTTTTGTAGATTTTACATAGTTATCTCCAGCTCCCATTAGGGCTCTTATTGCTGTGGGAGCAGTGTAAAAGATATTTACGTTATACTTATCAATTATTTCCCAGCATCTTGATGGGCTTGGATAATTGGGAAGCCCTTCATACATAACAATTGTGGCAGCATTTGATAGAGGTCCATATACAATATAACTATGTCCTGTTATCCAGCCAACATCTGCTGCACACCAGTAAATATCATCTGGTTTATAATCAAAAACATATTGGTGTGTCATTGAAGCATAAACTAAATATCCTCCGGAAGTATGAAGAACACCTTTCGGTTTACCCGTTGAGCCAGATGTATACAAAATAAACAGAGGATCTTCAGCGTTCATTTCTTCTGGAACAGACTCATTACTAACTAATTTAGCTTCTTCATAATACCAATGGTCAATTTTATTATTCCAATCTATTGGATTTCCTGTTCTTTGAATTACAAGAGTATGTTTAACATTCGTCCCTAATCTTTTTGCAATTGCTATGGCATTATCAACATTTTCTTTGAGAGGAATTATTTTTCCACCCCTTAACCCTTCATCTGCAGTGATTATTATTTCAGATTTGCAATCGTCAATCCTGCCAGCGAGAGCTTCAGGGGAGAACCCCCCAAAAACTACCGAATGTATTGCTCCGATCCTAGCACAGGCTAACATCGCAAACGTTGCTTCGGGTATCATAGGCATATAAATAGTTACTCTATCGCCTTTTTTAGCTCCAAGATTTCTTAATACGTTAGCAAATTTACAAACTTCTATATGAAGCTGTGAGTAAGTGAAGGTTTTTGTGTCTTTCCCATCATCACTTTCCCAAATTATAGCTGTTTTATTTCCATTTTTACTAAGATGTCTATCTACACAATTTGCTGCCACATTTAAGGTTCCGTCCTCAAACCACCGAATATTGATATTGCCTTTCTTGTATGAGGTATTTTTAATAATACTATATGGTTTTATCCAATCAATTCTCTTCCCATTCTCTTCCCAAAATTTTTCAGGAGAGCTTATACTTTCTTGATATAACAGATTATATTTTTCATTATTTACATAGGCTTTGTTTGCCCAATCTGAATTTACTTTATTTCCAAAAAAATCATTCATTTCATTCTCTTTTTACGTTCAAGTTTAAATTTAATATGGAGAGCCTATTTTACAGATGATATCCCATTCATGTTTTGTAACAGGTTGAACAGAAAGCCGAGAATTTTTCACCAATATCATATCTGATAATTCTGGCATGCTCTTAATCAAGTCTAAGTTAACAGTATTTTTGAAGCTTTTGTGATAAGCAAGATCTACACATCTCCAAGTTTGATCTTCAATTGTGGTGTCTTGGTGAGACTCAGCTATAACTTGTACAATCCCTACAATATTTCTTTCTTTAACAGAATGATAAAAAAACCCCAAATCTCCAATTTTCATAGCATCCATATTATTGCGAGCTTGGTAATTTCTTACCCCATCCCATTGTGTACCTATATCACCTGCTTTAATTTGGTCATCCCAAGACCAAGTACTCGGTTCAGATTTAAAGAGCCAGTAAGCCATTTGTTTATTTCTTTCTAAATTTCATCTTTCAGAGGCCTATTCATTAAAAGCTCAATTGCCTCATCAATATTATAATTATTGTATAGTATATTGTATATTGCTTCAATGAGGGGCAAATTGATATTTTTACTCTTTGCAATGTTGTAGACAGCTTTTGCTGTATGGTAGCCTTCAGTAAGGTAATCTATCTCAGTATTTACGCTACCACTTTTCCCAATATCATAGCCTAATTGAGTATTTCTAGATTTTAAGTTAGGTGCAGTTAAAACTAAATCACCGAGACCAGATAATCCAATAAAGGTATCTTTTTTTGCACCTAAGCATTCACCAAACATCATGATTTCATTCATCCCTCGGCTTATTAAAGATGCAACTGATCCATCCCCCAAATTCTTCCCCATCGCAATTCCAGTAGATATAGCAATGATATTTTTTAAAGCTCCACCAATTTGAGTACCAATAATATCTTCACTAAAGTAAGGACGAAAATTATTGTTTGCCAATAATTCTCCTACATCAAATAGCACATCTTTTTTTTCACATGCTAGAGTTAGGGCAGTTGGCTTGCCATTTGCTATATCAATAGCAAAACCTGGTC
>MDTB01069046.1_pt1 | contig 10233 bp, 8 predicted proteins | sample 811161 | NCBI WGS metagenome assembly MDTB01 (sample SAMN05326650, study PRJNA326480) | marine metagenome | isolation source: seawater | place: Mediterranean Sea | collected 2009
GGATAAATAGGCTTGTTGTTGAATTTCCGGAAGCGGGGTTTCGGTGGTTGAGCTGATGGGCGTTTTGCATCCAGCAAGAAGGAGGATGGATGAAAAAAAAGATGAAGTGGCGCATGTCTGGACTCCGCTTCCGGAAATTCAACAACAAGCCTATTTATCCCAGGCCAAACCCGCTCGTCATTTCGGTTATCAAGTTTTTCCCATCGCCAATAACGAAATTGGCATGCGCGGAAACGCACGCCTCCACCCCAATCATCGAGCCATCGTTCCCATGGAAAAAAATAAACTCCCCGTCATCGAAATTGCCGGACGTAACTACCGCGACCCCGCCCCCGCTCTTATCGACACAGGTTCCCCCAACAGCTGGATGGAATTCAGCTACTCGCAAACCGTCAATACCGATTTCCTCAGTTTTCGGGAACGACACTTCCCCTACCGAGGAACCTACAGCACCGGCGGCGTTCCGGCCTATGCTGCCATTGCATATCAACTCCGCATCGGGCAACTCTTCATTGAAAATATGCCGCTCTATATCCGCATGGCAACCGGCTCTCTCGGACTCCAAGCAAGAAGAATTCAATCACCCCCCATCCGAACCGTACTCGGCTATGACCTCTTAAAACTTTTCTCATATGTTCAATTCAACTTCATAAACGGCACCATTGATTTCAACACCATGAACCCCTTCACCCCCAATGAAAAATGGCTACTCGCGCAAACATCTATTCTCAATAAACAGAACGTAGGCCTCGTGATTGAAGGCGCTCTCTTTGGAGAGAAAACCCCATTTGTTCTCGATCTAGCTGGAGAGTATCATCTCGCCCACGCAAAAGCCGATCGCTTCCCCGCAAGACAACTCAGTCTAGGCGAACTCGTTTTTCGAAAAGTGCCACAAACCCCACTACCCCCACAAACCCTTCCCCGCCTCGGACGCTACCTCTTCACTGACCTCATCATTACCATCTGTCCCCAAGCAGGCACCGTCTACTTCGAACGCCCTCAATAAATCAAAAGGCGCCTCAGCAACTGAGACGCCCTCGTCGTATTCGAAATTTTCCGAAGGAGTTATACGGCTCCATCCTCGAGTTAGCACCAAAAGAAAATTCGAATCCTCGCTTACTGGAACATCATGCCGAAACCGACGCTGAATGTTTCAGTACCGTTTTCATCTAACAAATCAGCTTTAAGAACGAATTGATCCGAAAGCAAAACATGTAACCCATACTGGGTTGAATCTACTTCCGTATCATTTGTACCAGCTTTTGTTGATGCCTCATGTGTATCGTATGAACCTGTACGAACAAACGGGACAACGGCTTTTTCACCCTCACGCCAGATTTCATATCCAGCTGTAGCATAATATCCACCAAAATCTGAAGCCGCTACCGCAACCCCATTACCCTTATGATCCCCTGCTGCCCAAACGCCATTCAGCGTTAACGCTCCAGCCGTATATTCAGCATCCAATGAAAGAATATTTACTTCTCCACCTGACATAGCATCCACACCTTCGGCACCGTAATCTGTAGAACCTGTATAGAATCCACCCCCCACACGAAGATCATCAATACCAAAGTAATCAAGACGTCCAGTTAAGCTGGGTGATTCCAATCCAGGATAGACAGCTTCACGACCGCCACGGATTCCAGAACCTTCAGAAAAACTTGATCCATCTAATCCGCCAACCGCGTATACTTCATAAGAAAGGTCAGCTGATAAATCACCAACCAAACCAACTCCGTCAATTGACCAAGTCGAAGGAAGAATGTACTTCTCAAAGGGAGGACGCTCTACACCAAAAAACAAGGGAGGCTCATGACGAAGCCCCACAATTCCCAATGGCGCAAGTGTACGACCCAACCGAATAGCCGTTATATCCGTCACTTGCAAATCAACACTAAACTGCTCTAATAGAATATATCCATCCGTTGTTTTCGCATGCTCTAATTCAATTTCTGAATTCAACCGAATCCAATCATTGAACTGATAACCTGCATACATAACCACACGGTGATAATCACCATAGGTAGCACCCTTTTTTCTTGTTGCATGAAACTCACCATAACCGCCTAATGTCAGACGACTCGTGAGAGCATCCAGATCCGCTGCAGCTTCTAATTTGCTAATGCGCTCTTCTAGATCAGCACCTGCAATCGCAACCGCTCCCAAACAGCCCAAAAAGGCTGCAGTTACTACTTTTCTCATTATTTCTCCTCAATCCGTGTCACTGAATAGACTCTCGCATCGAGCAAAACGCCACGCTAAGAAGGGCCTCTACAGATCGGTTCAACCACTGAACTCGGTAACACAGAATGAATGTTTTTTACACCGCCCCGAGGCCTCCTCGGCAGCATGAAATAAGTGAACGTATTTCATACGTCGAAATAAGTCGTACAAATTTAGTCCTATTTTATCAAAACAAATTTTAAAAAAAGAACACGATCCAGTAACAAAACTCACCCCCCCTGCGTATACAGAATTGAATTTAATACCTATTTGAGCGATACCCACAACCCACCCTTCGCTCAAAACCCCGAAAAAACCCTGCCTTTGCAGGGTTTTTTTTTGCCTATTTTGCGCATTCAAGCTATACCACCTAACCAACTCCTATGAAAAAATCAGATCCATCCGATAATCAGACCCCTCCACCCAATCGCGAGATTCTCAACCCAAACCTCTTTTCAGAAGAAATCAGCTTCTCCGATACCGAACAAATCTTATTCCAAGAAGACCTACACCAAACACAAACTACTTCCACCGAAGCCCTCACCGATTCCACCGCCGATACCCGCTACATCCCCCTCAAAAAAATAAGAGACGGCGGCATGAAAACCATCTGGGAAGTCAAAGACACCCGCACCCAACGCACCCTCGCCATGGCACTCATTCAACCCGAACGAATTGCCTCTCAAGACGACATCGAATCCTTTCTCCACGAAGCCCGACTCACCGCCCACCTACAACACCCCCACATTCTACCCATCTACGACATCGCCCTCGAAAAAAACGGCAACCCCTATTTCACAATGAAACTTCTCCGCGGTGAAACCCTCGAAGCCATTCTCCACCGCCTTCAACACCACGACCTCGAAACCGAAAAAAAATACTCCCTCACATACCTCTTAGACATCTTTCTCAACCTCTGTGATGCCGTCGATTATGCCCACACCAAAGGCGCCCTTCATCTCGACATCAAACCTGCCAACGTCATGATCGGCGACTTTGGAGAAGTCCACCTGCTCGACTGGGGACTCGCCACCCTCCTCACCGAATCTCATCAAAACGATTCAACCCCTCGAAAAGTAGTAGGCGGAACCCCCGGCTACATGGCACCCGAACAAGCGCTTGGAAACAAAGAAGACCTTCACTTCCATACCGATATATATATGCTCTGTGCCCTACTCTATCAGATCCTAACCCGCACCCCCCCCCACACCGGCGAAACCACAGAAGCCATCATGCGACACAGCACACAAGGCACTATCATCCCCCCCGCACAACATCCCATGCAACCTCCCATACCTAAAGCCCTCTCCGCGATTACCATGAAAGGCCTCACCGTTCATCCCGACGGACGCTATGCCAACGTCGCCGCCCTCAAAAACGACATCCGAAGCTATCTCAACGGCTATGCAACGCTCGCTGAAAACCCCACCCTCATTACCCACCTTCAGCTCCTCATCAACCGTCACCGCATCGCCTTCGCCCTCCTCATATTCACCCTAATCATCATCTCATTCACACTCTTTTTTAGCTTCCGCTCCATTCAAGCCAGTGAACAAATCGCCCTCAACGCCCTCGATCAACTCCAACAAAAAAACGCCTACATCGAACAAACCGCCCTCAGCGTAGCCCCCGACTACCTCGAACTCGCCCGACAACATGAATATCAATACCGCTACACCCAAGCCGATAAAGCCCTCACCACCGCCCTCACCTTCCACCCCACCCATCCTGAAAGCCGCCTCCTCCGCGCCTATATCCATCTCAGCCACTTTGAATTCCAGCAAGCCTACGACCTTCTCAACCAAACCGACGGCATCCCCACAACCCCCAACCCCCCCGCTCTGCGCCTCGCCAACAAATATAAAAACACGCCTGCCATCACCGACGCCCAACTTCCCACCCTCATCCAAGCCTTCATCCAACATAACCTCACCCCCCAGCTTCCCCGCCTCTTCCACCACCTCAACCAAGCCCCCTTCAACCCCGCCACCCGACTCCCCGCCCTCGAAAAATGTCTCCAACAACTCAACCCCGACACCCCCAACCTCACCCTACGGCACACCCCCTTTGGATCGGCCGGTTTCCTCATCGACCTCGGCCAAAACCCCGAACTCAGCATCCTCACCCCCCTCAGTGGACTCCCCATCACCATCCTCAATCTCAACCGCACCGGACGCCCCGATCTCGCCCCCCTTCAGCTCGACACACTGCGCGAACTCCGCCTCGCACATACCCGCCTCGAAACCCTCAACCAAATTGGCGACCTCCCCCAACTTAACATTCTCGATCTCTCCCACACCCGCATCCGAAACCTCAGCAGCATCCTCCGCTATCCCAACCTAACCACCCTCAATCTCAGCGGCATCGAAAACCTCGAACTCTCCCCCCGCCTCATCTGGTGCCGCCACCTAAAAACCATCACCCTCACCCCTCAAACACAACCCCCACAAGCCCTCCGACCCCTCATCAACCGCGGCATCATCCTCATCTACGAAACAGGTACTCCATGACCACCCCCGACTTTGAACCCACCCGCGTCACGCTCCTCGAACGCCTCCGCACCGGAAAAGACCAAACCGCCTGGCTCGAATTTGAATCCACCTACCGCGCATTCATCTTTAGTCTCATCCTCCGCATGGGCATTCCCAACGCCGACGCCGAAGACATCAGCCAAACCGTCCTCACCAAAGTCTGGCAAAAAATCGAAGACTTTGAATACAACCGCAACCGCGGCAAATTCCACAACTGGCTCGCCGCCATGACTCGCAACACCGTCAAAGACTTCTTCCGTACCAAGAAAAATTTTATCACCGGACGCGACGCCGTCGAATACCAAGAAACGTACGACTCCATCGAACAACAAGTCCTTCCCGACATCGAAAAACTCGCCCGCGAAGAATGGATCCTTCACATCACCAACCTCGCCTGGGAAAATATCAAAAACGATCTACACGAAAACAAACGCAGCGTCTTCAAATACGTCTCCCAAGAAATCCCCAACGCCGACATCGCCCAAAAACTCGGCATCTCCGAAACCAGTGTCCGCGTCTACAAAGCCGAAGTCTTCGAAAAAATGCGCACCGAAATTAATCGCCTCAACCAAGAACTCACCTGAAAAATAAAAAATCGAGTAACCGTTCGCCAACTGACCACGTAGTATTAAAGTAGTCACTCCACTACCTTGTCGTGCAACCCACAGCACCATCGCCGGCAAGACGATTTCAGCCCGCCACTCGGCGGGCTTTTTTTTGCTTCACATAATTCATTCACCTTCTGCCTTGAAAACCACAACCCCTCTCCTCTAAACTAATAAATGGTTCATAAAACCAAAACAAATGTAGTGAGAGATTGTGGTTAGCAAACAAACAAAACAGATTACATCCATACGAGCCAAACTCGACAAGGATGGAAGAAGTGCCAAGTTCACACTTGGTGATGCCGAAGTCGAATATATTCAATCCAGGGGGATCGATATTCTGCGCCTTCACGCGACCGATTTTATTCAAAAGCGAATCGCACCCGCTGAACCCAAAAACGATGGTCACCAAACCCCCACCAAAGGGCATCCGGTATTCATCGCACAACATGCCTGCGGCTGTAACGATCGTAACGCCGTCGAAACCTTCTTCTCCTTAAAAAAAGGGAAACAATTAAGCGAAAAAGAAGTCACCCTTATCGTTGATGTTTTGATAAGTTGGATGAATGACCAACTTGGATAAAAAAAAAGGTTTCCTTTTTTTAAATAAAACACGATGAACTCATCCCCCGAGAACATAACCATTCTACAACGCGATCATCATACGATCAGTCGCAAACAAATCTCAACCGCCACCCTCAAAGTACTCTACCGGCTCCACGAAGAAGGATTTACCGCCTACCTCGCCGGCGGCGCCGTCCGCGACTTAATGCTCAATCGCCAACCCAAAGACTTCGATGTCGCCACCGAAGCCACCCCCGAACAAATACGCCGCCTTTTTAGAAACTGCCGCATCATTGGCCGTCGCTTCCGCCTCGCCCACGTAATCTTCAAAAACGAAACCATTGAAACCTCCACCTTTCGTGCCCCCATACCCACCACCCCCGAAGACGCCCAACAAGGCAAAACCATGACCGTGAACGACGGTCTTGTCATTCGAGACAACCTCTTTGGCACCCCCGAAGAAGATGCACTACGCCGCGACTTCACCATCAATGCCCTCTTCTATGACCCCTCCGACTTCACCGTCATTGATCATGCCGGCGGTCTCGAAGATCTCAATCAACGCCTCATCCGCGTCATCGGCGACCCCGACCGACGCTTCACCGAAGACCCCGTCCGCATGATCCGCGCCGCCCGATTTGCCGGCACTCTTGACTTCCAAATTCATCAAGCCGACTTCGACTCCATCCGCCGAAACGCCCCCCTACTTGAACAAGCCAGCCCCTCTCGCATGTATGAAGAAGTCCAAAAACTCTTCTTCTGTGGGCACGCCAAAAAAGTCTATGACTGGCTCGAGAAAACCGATCTGATTCGTCCCATGTTCACCACCTTCAGCGACTGGGTCGAAGAAGATCCCAAACGTCACGACTGGGTCATCCAAGCCCTCGAACAAATGGACCGCTGGCGCGAAGCACAACTCAGCATCCATCCCTCCCTCCTCTTTGCCCTCATCTTTGGTGAATATCACGAAACACTCATCGCCCAAAAAATAGAACAAGGTAGCGCCCCATTCGATGCCGCCCGCGACACCGTCTATCAGCACCTCAACTCCATCTGCATCCAGGTACGGATTCCAAAAACCGTCATCTATCAAGTCTGCGACATCATGACCAATCAACTCCGCTTCCGAAAAACAAAAGGCAGACAACCCCAACGCTTCATGCAATCCGCCGGCTTTCTCGATGCATTTCTCTACCTAAAATATACCACCAAAACCCATAACCGAGATCTAGATCTCCTTGAATTCTGGGCACAACTACGCCGCGAAAACCCGGTTAAACGCGCACCCCACCGCGCTGGACCCCGTCGGCGCCGCCCCCGCAATAAGCGAAAATAATCTAGATCAACCATTGTAATCACTTTGCCGTCTGCTACATTTTTGACCTTATTGCAAATATGTATTAGGGGGTGTCCGGATGGACAATAGCGCACAAGAACTTCAACTTCTTTATAAAATTTCACAAACGGTCTCGTCACGACAACATGACATAGGAGAGCTACTCACCGAAGTTCTCCAAATCATGGAAACCGAACTCGGCGTACTTCGCGGCACGCTGACCCTGCGCAAACAAGATAGCGACATTCTCAACATCGAAGCCTCAAGCGGACTATCCGAACGCCAAATGCAGCGCGGGGAATATCAACTCGGAGAAGGAGTAACCGGTAAAGTAGCCGAAACCGGGCAGATGGAAATCATTGCCGATATCAGCCAATCCACTGATTTCCTCAATCGAACGAAAGCGCGTGACGACGAAAAGGTCGCCTTTATCTGCGTACCGATCATTCACAACAAAGAGATAATCGGCACCATCAGTATCGATATTCCAGCCGTCGATGAATCCGCCCTTGAAACCTATGCCCTATTCCTCGAACACGTAGCACAAATTCTCGCCTCCGCCGTATCAACCATCCGCGAAGAAATCGAAGAACGCAATGCCTTGGAATCAGAAAACGAAATGCTTCGCCGTCAATTAGGCAACCGCTACAGCATCGACAACATGGTCGGCAACTGCAACGCCATGCGGCTCATCTATGAGCAGATCATCCAAGTCGCCGACAGTACCGCCACCGTCCTCGTTCGCGGTGAATCCGGAACCGGCAAAGAACTCATCGCCCGCGCAATCCACTTCAACAGCCCCCGAAAAAACAATACGTTTGTCAGCGTCAACTGTGCGGCGCTCCCTGAAAACCTCATTGAAAGCGAACTTTTTGGACACGAAAAAGGTGCCTTCACCGGAGCCCAACAACAGCGTAAAGGTCGTTTTGAACTCGCCAACGGCGGCACCATCTTCCTCGATGAGATCGGCGACATTTCTCCCGCAGTGCAAGTCCGACTCCTGCGCGTCCTTCAAGAAAAAACATTTGAACGCGTTGGCGGTAACGAAACCATTAGCGTTAACGTTCGCGTGATTGCCGCCACCAGTCGAAACCTAGAAGAAGGCATGGCAACCGACACCTTCCGAGAAGACCTCTTCTACCGCCTCAACGTCTTCCCGATTCTCCTCCCCCCCCTCCGAGAACGGAAATCCGATATTCTACTACTCGCCGATCACTTCCTTCAAAAATATGGCGAACTTTACAGTAAAAAGATGAAACGCATCTCCACCAGCGCCATCAATATGATCATGGCATACCACTGGCCCGGTAACGTACGCGAACTCGAAAACTGTCTCGAACGCGCCGTACTCACCTCCGCCGATGGCGTCGTACACGGATTCAACCTGCCCCCTTCACTGCAAACCAGCGAAGAGACCCACACCGGATTCATCCCAGACGAAGGCGCCAATCTCAAACAGATGGTCGAAGGGTATGAACGTGAGATCCTGATTGATGCCCTTAAAAAACATCGAGGAAATGCCGCCGCAGTTGCTCGCTATCTTCAAACCACCCAACGCATCATCAACTACCGTATCAAAAACCTAGGTATAGAGCCAAAAAGCTACAAATAATCCATGCATGCATTGGTTCAAGCCTACACTCAACGCCTAGCTGAAAACGGGCACGACAACCCACAACGCACGATTGAAGAGCTCCTCGCTCATCATCTCAACTGCAAACCCCTAGAAATCTACAACCAAACTACCCTCAATGAATCCATTGTCGAAACAGACCTCAACCGCCTCCTCAATAACGAACCCCTTCAATACATACTCGGAACCGCTCATTTCTATGGAATCGAATTCAACTGCGATGCCCGCGCTCTGATCCCCCGCCCCGAAACCGAATCCCTCATTGAACTCATTCTCCAAAGCGACCTTAAAGATCAACCCACCCCACGTCTGATCGACGTCGGCACCGGCACCGGTTGCATTGCCCTCACTCTCGCCAGCCACCTTCCCAACGCCCATCTGGAAGCCGTAGACAGCTCCGAAGCCGCTCTTGCACTCACAGGGGAAAATGCCGAAAAATTAGACCTCTCAAAACGCATCGTCCTGCATCACAACAACCTACTCAGCGAACGGCCCGACGACACTTACGACGCCATTATCTCCAACCCGCCCTATATTGCCACCGATCATTGGAAAGCCCTTGCCCCCAGCGTAAAAGAATTTGAACCCCGTGCCGCACTCGACGCCGGCCCCGAAGGAACCGAATGCTATGAAGCCCTTGCCCCCGAAGCCTGGCGAGCCCTCAAACCCAACGGCCACCTCTTCCTTGAAATAGGCTACGATCAAAGCAATCTCGTTCAACGCATTCTACAACGCAATGGATTCCACGCCATTCATCTGCAAAAAGATCTGCAAGGACACGATCGTATCATCCATGCCCGAAAATAGTTCGTTGATCAAAAAGAATGGTGCCCAGGGCGGGACTTGAACCCGCAAGACCAAAGTCGAGGGATTTTAAGTCCCTTGTGTTTACCAATTTCACCACCTGGGCAAACTGTTAATAGTCAACGTTTTAAGTGCTTTTATAGCTCATTATTATTTATCGATGAACTTTAAGCACAACGACTTTACAACGATTTTTATATTGCTCTTAACGTTAATTAACGTTACGTTACTTGTAACGTCGTTAACAAAATTGCGTCGGAAATATAGCAGGATCATTTATTATGGCAAATGTTTATAAACCAGATAATTCTCCTTACTTCTACTACAGATTCACTCACAACGGAAAAGAAGAGAACAGATCGACCAAGAAGAAGAATTACAATAGTGCCGTCAAAGTAATGAATGATCGCATTAGTGAGCTAAGGGCAAGCGGTGGATATAACGATCTTTATAACCGAATGATTGCTAAAATTAACGAATTGCCTGAAGAAGAACGAATGGCTGTTAAACAGAAACTCGCCAATAAATTATTAA
>MDTB01141781.1_pt1 | contig 10233 bp, 10 predicted proteins | sample 811161 | NCBI WGS metagenome assembly MDTB01 (sample SAMN05326650, study PRJNA326480) | marine metagenome | isolation source: seawater | place: Mediterranean Sea | collected 2009
ACGGTGACAAGAGCAAGATGGTGCGGAGGAGGAGGCAATTGTGTAAAAATTAGACACAACTCAACTTATCAAACTATCTACGCGCATATGTCAAAATTTGCAAAAGGAATTAAAGAAGGTAAAAAAGTAAAACAAGGTCAAATAATTGGATACGTTGGATCTACTGGCATGTCCACGGGCCCACATTTACACTACGAGGTGGTAGTTAATGGAAAAAAAGTTAATTCTCAAAAACTTAAACTTCCATCAGGAAAAATATTACGCGGTGAAGCTAGAAGAGATTTTGAAATAGAGAGAATTAAAGTTGATTTACAGTTGTCTGAATTAAGAGATAGTCGGTAGCTATTCTTTTTTCTGTTCTGAAGTGCTTTTTAAATCTTTTTCCACAACTTTAGAAGTTGTTTCCTCTTTAGACTTATAATTCAAATCAGACAATTTCCTACTAAAGTGATCTGCGTGTTGTAAATAATTTTCTGAAAGAACTGGATCGCCGGAACTTAAAGCATCTTTAGCTAATTGTTTATATTTTTGTATAGCTTTTTCAATGTTGAACGGATTACTCATGGAGCCATTTCTAGAAAAACTATTATTTCCAGAATTACTTTGAAAATGACCATTGTTATTGATTACCCCATTGCTTCTTCTTCTGAAGTTATTTTTTTGTCTAGGTCTAAATCTTCTTCTTAAGTTATTCATACTTTGCGAATGCAAGTTTCACTATATTTTTCATTTTAAAACACTTATTAAACATCTAATATTCTTTTGATAATCTTTAATTAAAAATCTATTCCTAAAACCACATAAATTTAAAATTTGTAAAACTTTTTTGTATTGCTCGTTTCCTATTTCAATTGCGAGTATACCATTTTTTTTTAGGATAGTAGTAGATTTGTAGATAACTTTTTTAATGACGTCAAGCCCATCATTTCCTCCATCAAGAGCTTTTCTTGGTTCGTATTGCTTTATATCTTTTGATAAATTTTTGATCTGATGACTGGCGATATACGGCGGATTAGACACTATAAGATCAAATTTATAACCACATATTTTTTCTATAGACTTATGGATAAATTTACATTTTTTATTAAGTTTCATTTTTTCAGCATTTTTTTTGGCAAGATCCAGTGCCTTTTTTGAAATATCTATACCAATCCCTCTACTATTTTCTATATTTTGCAAAAGAGATAAAATTATACACCCAGAACCAGTCCCTATATCTAAAATATATGGATTTTTTTTCTTATAAATTTTTAAAATTTTTTCTACTAATAGCTCGGTATCTGGCCTAGGTATTAAGGTATTTTTATTTACATAAAAATTTTTACTAAAAAATTCCTTTCTTTTTAAAATATAGGCCATAGGTTCAGAGTGTAACCTTCTCTTTAAAAGCTTATTAAAACTTAAAATATAACTATTTTTTAACTTTTGGTCTGATGAAATTAATATTTTTTCTCTGCTGATCTTAAGAATTTTAGATAATATTAGTTCGGAGTCCAAAATGTGTGATTTAATTTTATTTTCCTTCAATGCTTTCGAGCCTAAATTTATAAGTTGAGAGATATGCATTAATTTAAATTTTTAAGTTTTAAATCCTGTTCTTTTAATCTTAACCCTTCATTCATTTCTTCATGAATCTCGCCCTTTAAAAATTCATCAAGTTTATGTAAAGTTAAATTTATTCTGTGATCTGTTACTCTTCCTTGAGGAAAATTATAAGTCCTAATTCTCTCTGATCGATCCCCAGATCCAATTTGACTTTTTCTATTGCTAGACCTTTCCTTTTCTTTTTTTATTTTTTCTGACTCGTATACTCGAGCTCTAAGAATTTTTAAAGCTTTCGCCTTATTTTTGTGTTGTGACTTTTCATCTTGTTGACTTACAACAATGCCGGATGGGATGTGGGTGATACGAACTGCACTATCTGTAGTATTAACAGATTGACCTCCGGGTCCGCCAGACCTAAATACATCAATTCTTAAATCAGCATCGTTAATTTTAATATCTACCTCTTCAACCTCGGGTAAGACAGCTACAGTTGCTGCAGATGTGTGGACCCTTCCCTGCGTCTCTGTAGTAGGCACTCTTTGAACCCTGTGAACTCCAGACTCATATTTTAGATAGGAATAAATATTAATTCCGTTTACTTGAAAGATTACTTCCTTGAATCCACCGGCTTCACTTTTTGAAATATTTATAATTTCTATTTTCCATTTCTTTTTAGAACAAACTTTTTCATACATCCTAAACAAGTCTGCGCAAAAAAGCGTAGCTTCTAAACCTCCAGTTCCAGCTCTAATCTCAACAATAGCATTTTTTTGGTCATCGCTGTCTTTTGGCAAAAGAAATATTTTAAGTTTTTTTTCATTTGACTCTTTCTTTTCTAATAAATTTGCAAGTTCTTTTTCAGCTAAACTTATCATTTCTTTGTCACTTTTTTTATCATCAAGTATTTGTTCTAAACCAATTTTATTATCATCAAACTTTAAATAGTCTTTAGCTGTATCAATTATATTTCCTAAATCAGAATATTCTTTAGATTTTTTTGCATAATTTTTTGAGTCAATATTTCCTGATGAGAGCTCTTTTTCTAAAGTAGAATGTTTAGAAACTATTTCCTTAACCTTTGCTTTGGGAATCATGAATTAATTATTTTTTTCCTTGACCTTATTTTCAACAAGCTCTACGACTTTGTCTATAATTGAATTGCTAGCTACTTTTGTATGAGGTATTCCTGACAAATAAAGCAAATTATTTCCTTGACCTCCTCCAGTTAGACCTACTTCTGTTTGGGCTGCTTCTCCTGGACCATTAACTACGCAACCAATGATAGATAGAGTTATAGGTTCTTTAATATGAGAAAGTTTTTTTTCTAAAACTTTTACAGTATCAATCACTGGAAAAGCTTGGCGAGAACATGAGGGACAAGAAATAATTTGAACACCTCTAGATCTAATGTGTAAAGATTTTAAAATTTCATAACCAGCTTTTACCTCCTCAACAGGATCTGCAGATAGGGATACTCGGATTGTATCTCCAATCCCCTGCATTAAAAGTTGTCCTATACCTATTGATGACTTTATGCTTCCAGTAAACAAGCTCCCTGCTTCAGTTATACCTAGGTGAAGAGGGTAGTCAGTTACTTTAGATAGCTTTTCATAAGCTTTGGTAGCTAAAAAAACATCGGATGATTTAACACTAATTTTAAAATTAAAAAAATCGTTATCCTCCATCAATTTTATATTATATTGTGCACTTTCAACTAAAGCTTCTGGACATGGTTCCTTATATTTTTCTAACAAAGATTTATCTAAAGAACCTGCGTTAACACCTATTCTTATTGAGCAATTATAATCTTTTGCAGCTTTAATCACTTCTATGATCCTCTTGTTGTCCCCGATATTTCCTGGATTAATTCTTAAACAACTTGCTCCCATTTTTGCAGCTTCTAAAGCTCTTTTGTGATGAAAATGAATATCGGCAACTATTGGTACATTTACTTCTTTCACAATATTTTTTAATGATCTGGTAGAAGGCTCATCAGGGCAAGAGACTCTGACGATGTCAACTCCAGCTTCTTCTAAATCTATTATTTGTTTAACAGTCGATGAAACATCTGATGTAATAGTATTAGTCATAGATTGGACTGAAATGATAGAATCTCCTCCCACTGAAACTTGGCCTACATTTATTTTCTTAGTCTTCCTTCTTTTTATAATTCTGTGCGGTCTTATTTCCATAAATTAATCTAAGTTAAATATACTATGTAGTTTTTTGACAGCTTTCAAAGTGTCTTTTTCATTTATAATAACTGATATTTTAATCTCTGAAGTTGAAATAGCTAAAATATTTATTTTTTCATCAGCTAAAACTCTGAACATTTTATAAGTAACTCCAGGCGTTGTAACCATACCCGCTCCAACTACTGAAATCTTTGAAACACCGTCATTTTGATCTAAGCTTTTAAATTTAATTTTATCATTAGATTTTAATGTACTGAGCGTTTTATTTAATTCATCTCTCTTTATAGTAAAAGTGATATCAGTTGTTTTACCGTCTGGGGAAATATTTTGTATAACCATATCCACATTTATTTGATCTTTACCTAAAGGTTCAAAAATATCAGCCGCTACTCCAGGTTTGTCTTCTACTCCTATAATAGTAATTTTTGCATCATCTTTCGAATATGCGACGCCCGTAACTGCTTTAGAATAGTCAATATTTTCTTGACTAAAAATTTCTGTACCTTCTCTGTCTGTAAAGGTTGACTTAACTTGAAGTGGAATATCATACATCATTGCAGCTTGAACAGCAGATGATTGAATCACTTTAGCGCCCAATGAAGAAAGCTCTAGCATTTCATCATAAGAAATTTTTGGAATTTTTTTTGCAACAGGTATTTTGCTAGGATCAGTTGAGTAAACGCCATCTACGTCAGTATAAATTTCACAGCTATCGGTTTGAAATATTTTTGCTATAGCAACTGCTGATGCATCAGAGCCACCTCGCCCTAAGGTAGTTATCTCACCGTTTTGAGAAATTCCTTGAAAACCAGGAATGACCACAACACCACCTTCTGATAAAAAAGAGTTTATTTTATTTATACTAATATTAATAATCCTCGAGTTAGTATGTTCTCCCTCTGTTAAAATAGGTATTTGCCAATTCATCCATGATTTAGATTTAACTCCAATTTCATTTAGGGCTCCTGCCATTAAAGCACTTGAAGCTTGCTCTCCTGAAGATAACAAAACATCCATTTCTCTTTTATTAAATTTTTCAGAAATAGAGTTAGAGTGACCAATTAACTCATTAGTTTTTTCCAGACATTGCGGATACCACGACTATTACTTGATTGCCTTTAGAATGCTCTTTTTTTACAATCTCTGCGGCATGAAGAATTCTTTTTACTGATCCCACAGATGTTCCGCCAAATTTTAATACTTTTTTTGTCATTGTAAGAGTTTAATATATTATTATTTAAGTTAAAATTAAGTTATTTAAATATAATAAGGAATTAATGACTACTACAATAAATAAAGAAGAAATTCAAAAGTTTTCAAGGCTTGCAGAAGAATGGTGGGATGTTAAGGGCAAATTTAAACCACTTCACATGTTTAATCCAATAAGAATTGAGTATATTGTTGATAATTGCTCATCTCACTTCAATTTAAAAAAGAATATCAAGCTTCCTTTTAAAAATCTAAAAATCTTAGATATTGGATGCGGCGGTGGATTAATTAGTGAACCAATGTGTAGATTGGGTGCTCAAGTTACAGGTATAGATGCCTCGATGAAAAATATTAAAATTGCAGAAATTCATGCTAAAAAAAATAACTTAAAGATAAATTATTTAAATAAATCACCAGAACAAATTAATGAGAAAGAAAAATTTGATATTATATTAAATCTTGAAGTAGTGGAACACGTAGATAATTTAAATTTATTTATAAAGTCTTGTTGTAATTTACTTAAGAAAAATGGAATAATATTTACTGCAACAATAAATAGAACATTGTCTTCCTATATTAAAGCTATTGTAGGGGCTGAATATGTCTTGAGATGGCTGCCTATCGGAACTCACGACTGGAATAAATTTTTAAAACCAGAGGAACTAGAAAAAAAATTTTTCGATCTTAATGTTTCTACAAAAGAAATCTGTGGTTTAAATTTTAATCCATTCCTAAATGAGTGGTCAAAATCTCAGGATCTCTCAGTAAACTATATAATTGTTGGGAAAAAAAATTAATTTTCCTTATCTATCCAGGGAATAGTAGTTAGTTCTATTCCTTCTTCTTTTAACTCTTCCCTCTCTTCTGGTGTAGCAACACCATAAATATTTTTGTTCCCTTTTTTATCGTAATATAAGTTTCTTACCTCTTGTGAAAATTTTTCTCCAACATATTTAAAATTTTTTTCAACAAACTTTCTTATATTTCGTAAATCCTTTTTTGCCTTATTCAATTCTTGTTGAGTTCGATGTTCGCCTGGTAACACGGATGATGAATTTAGTACTTTTGGTGACATTATTGACTTTTCAATGTTTTGACTTCCGCAAAAAATACATTCTAGTAAATCTTTCTTTTTCAGTTTTTCAAATTCTGAGGAGTCTGAAAACCAGCTCTCAAATTCATGCTTATTTTTACATTTTAAAATGTACTTTATCATAATGTTAAATTAATAAATCAAAAACATACTTGCAATCTTTAATTTCGATAGTTTACGTTTATATCAATATAGTCTTTATTAAAGTCACAAGTATAGCACTCAAAAGTATCATTGCCTTGATTTAAGTTTATTTCAATCGATACAGAATCCCATTGCATATATTCTTTAATTTTTTGTTCATCATAACTTTCAGAAATTTGACCCTTTTCACAAACTAGAAATTCACCAAATTTAATTGATAATTTATTTTTATCAATATTTTCTCCTGATTTTCCAATTCCCATAATAACTCTTCCCCAATTCGGATCCTCACCTGCTATTGCAGTTTTTACTAGTGGAGAGTTTGCAACAGAAAAAGCTATTTTCTTTCCACTTAAAACGGATTGAGCGTTAATTACTTTAATTGTTACAAATTTTTTTGCTCCTTCGCCATCAACTACAACTTGTTTAGCTAAGTTTAAAGTTAGATTTTTTAAAGCTTGTTCAAATTTTTGAATTATTGGATCAGCAATATTTCTATTTTGTCCTATTTTAACTCTTTTTGTAGAGAAAATTCCTACCATATCATTAGTGGACTGATCACCATCGACTGTTATTGCATTAAAAGAATTAGAAACAGATCTTTTTAATAAAGATCTTAAAATATTCGAAGGTAGATCAACATCAGTGAAAATAAAAGATAACATTGTTGCTAAATTTGGGGCAATCATTCCAGAGCCTTTTGCAATCCCAGCTATTCTTATAATTTTATTACCTGCAGTGAATTGCTCATAAGCAAGTTTTGGTCTTGTATCAGTAGTCATAATTGCAGATCCGATTTTCATCCAAATTAATTTATTTTGTTCTTCCTTTAGTTTGTCTACGAGATTTTGTATTGATCCGTTGATTTTATCTACTGGAAACTTTTCGCCAATTACTCCTGTAGAGGCAAATAAAATATCCTTGATTTTCACAGCCTCATCTACGCCATCTTCAGCTTTTGACTCTTTTATTGTTAAAGTTTTTGACAAATTTTTTGCTATTTCATCAAGACTTTCTAAACCCTGCTTACCGGTAAATGTGTTAGCGTTTTTTGTATTGACTAGTAAAGCTTTAATTGATTTTTTGTTTGACTTTTCATTCCAATTAATAGTTTCAGAAAGAATGCTGTTTGTAGTATTAAGCATTGCATAATTTGCCCCCTCCTTAAAATAAAATAAAGTTAAATCATCTCTTCCATCCCCATAGAGATCTGCAGATATTGAAGAAATTTCGACTCCGTCTATCTGTTTTAGCTCTTGAAACTCCCCCATTTTTGACATTTTTCTTTTATCATTGAGGAAATTTTTTAAATTTATTGTCATAATTGCTATTTAATTTAAATTATAAATACATATATAGAAGTATTAATATAAAATTATAACCTAATAATATGAATTTACTAACAAAAACACTTAATAAAATATTTAAAAGTGGCAATCAACAAGAATTAGATAAAATTAAGCCCTTAGTTAATGAGATTAATGCTAAAGAAAAAGAAGTAAACCACCTCAAAGATAGTGAGTTTAAAGAAAAAACCCAAGAATTAAAAAAGCGTGTCTCTGATGGTGAAAGTTTAGACTCTGTTATACCTCAAAGTTTTGCCTTAGTTAGAGAAGCGGCCAAAAGAGTTCTAGGTGAAAGGCATTATGATGTTCAACTTGCTGGTGGAATAATTTTACATAAGGGTAAAATAGCTGAGATGAAAACTGGTGAAGGTAAAACTCTTGTCTCAACCCTTCCTGCTTATTTAAACTCATTATCAAATAAAGGAGTTCATATTGTAACTGTTAATGATTACTTGGCAAAGCGAGATTCGGAATGGATGGGGGAGATTTATAATTTTTTAGGAGTTTCAACTGGTTGTATAGTAAATGACTTAGATGATATCGAAAGAAAAAAGAATTACAATTATGATATTACTTACGCAACTAATAATGAGTTAGGGTTTGATTATCTCAGAGATAATATGAAGTATGGCATTTCTGAAATGGTACAAAGAAACCATAATTATTGTATTGTTGATGAAGTTGACAGTATCTTAATAGATGAGTCTAGGACTCCACTAATAATTTCAGGACAATCTGAAGATAAAAGTAATTATTATGTTTCTTCAAATGAATTTATGAATAAATTAGACAAGTCTGATTACGAACTAGACGAGAAAAATAAAAATGCAATGTTGACTGATAAGGGTATCGATAAAGTAGAAAAACTATCACGAATTGCAGGCATTTTAAAAAATGATAACTTTTATGATCCTCAAAATTTAAATTTAGTTCATCATGTCAATCAAGCTTTGAGAGCAAATTTTCTTTTCAGAAAAGATACAGATTACATCGTAAAAGATGGTCGAGTACAAATTATTGATGAATTTACAGGAAGAATTTTAGAAGGTAGAAGATTTTCTGATGGTCTTCATCAAGCTCTGGAGGCAAGAGAAAATGTTGATATACAACAAGAGAATCAAACTTTAGCATCCATAACTTATCAAAATTATTTTAGATTATACAATAAGTTGTCTGGTATGACAGGTACAGCTTTAACTGAGGCAGAAGAATTTTTTGATATATATAAGCTTAATGTTGTTTCAATGCCGACAAATAAGGAAATGATTAGAAAAGATACAAATGATCAAATTTTTAGAACAGAAAAAGAAAAGCATTTAGCAATATTAAATAAAATTGTTGAGTGTAAATCAAAAGGTCAGCCTGTGCTTGTAGGAACCACAAGTATAGAAAAATCAGAAAAAATATCTAAGATTTTAGAAGATAAAAAAATAGAACATAATGTTTTAAATGCTAAACACCATGAACAAGAAGCAAAAATTGTTGCTGAAGCCGGTCAAGTAGGTGCGATTACTATTGCGACTAATATGGCAGGAAGAGGAACTGATATTCAACTTGGTGGTAATAAGAATATTCAATTAGAGGATAAAAAAATTAATTTTGAACAAATTAAGAATGATAAGAAAAAAGTTAAATCTCTTGGAGGTCTATTTATAATTGGCACAGAAAGACATGAAAGTAGGAGGATTGACAATCAGCTAAGAGGAAGATCTGGAAGACAGGGTGATCCAGGCAGTTCAGCATTTTATATAAGCCTTGAAGATGAATTAATGAGAATTTTTGGAGCAGATTCAATTGATGGAATGCTAAAAAAACTAGGGTTGAAAGAAAACGAGTCCATAGATCACCCTTGGATAAATAAAGCTATCGAAGGCGCTCAGAAGAAAGTTGAGGGAAGAAATTTTGATATCAGAAAAACTTTAATAAAATTTGATGACGTGATGAATGACCAGAGGCAAGTAGTTTTTTCTCAAAGATTGAATATATTAAAAAGTAAAAATGTTTCAGAAATGTTAATTGGTTTTTTAAGTGAGGTTATTGATAGTTTAGAAAATATTAAAGATAGTTATAATAAATCTCACGACAAAAAACTATATTTAGCTAGCGCAAAAAATATAGTTGGTAATATTTTAAGTGATGAAGAGCTAATATCTTTAACAAATTTAAATAAAGAAGATTTTCTTAAAAAACTAAAAGAGGTTTACAATATTAAAAAAGATAAAAGAATTAAAACTATTGGTCTAAATGAAAATGATGAAATTGAAAAAAAGATTTTTTTACAAATAATTGATTTCTCGTGGAGATCTCATTTGCAATATTTAGAGCAATTAAGACAAGTAATCGGTCTAAGAAGTTATGGTCAAAAAGACCCTTTGTCTGAATTTAAAAAAGAAGCGTTCATTTTATTTGAAAGATTACTAGAAAAAATTAAAATTGATGTGGTTAAATTCTTACTAAATCTTAAAATAGTTATTTCAGACAATAAAAAAGAAGAAGAAAAGTCTGCTATTAAACCAATGGGCAAAAAAATTCAAAGAAATGAAAAATGTCCGTGCGGTTCTGGCAAAAAGTATAAACATTGTTGTGGAAGAATTTAATCTTGTAGTGGTGGCCTTGGTTTGAATCGCACAAACGACACATACCTTTTCAGGGTACTGCTCTACTACTGAGCTACAAGGCCTAAAATCTAAAAGTAATTCTA
>MDTB01202851.1_pt1 | contig 10233 bp, 8 predicted proteins | sample 811161 | NCBI WGS metagenome assembly MDTB01 (sample SAMN05326650, study PRJNA326480) | marine metagenome | isolation source: seawater | place: Mediterranean Sea | collected 2009
ACAGTCTCATCTACAATGATTGCGCTACCAAGTTTTCAACCAAAAGTAGGATCTTCTAAACCTATTTATAGGTATGCTAATGGCTCACCCGACAAGGTAAGTTTTGCAGATATGACAATTTGACTAACCTAACTTTTACTAAAGTATTGATTTAATATGCTTTTTTATTAAGTAAATTATTGTTGAGGCTCATATTTACTATTGTTAGATACTTTTGAATTATTATAATCGTCAAACTTATTAATTTTGGAGCTATTAAATGACTGATTGCTATATTTACGACACGGTAAGAACACCTCGCGGAAAAGGTAAAAAGAATGGAACTCTTCATGAGGTGACTGCGCTTGAACTTGCTACACAAGTTTTGAATAATATTAAAGATAGAACAAAGATTGATACTGCCGATGTAGACGATGTCGTCCTAGGTTGCGTCGCACCGGTTGGCGAACAGGGTGCATGTATAGCAAGAACTGCCGTTCTTAATGCAGATTACGATCAGTCAGTGTCTGGTGTGCAAATAAATAGATTCTGCGCTTCTGGTTTAGAAGCTACCAACATGGCTGCAGCTCAAGTTATGTCTGGACAGTCTCAAATGTCGATTGGCGGTGGAGTTGAGTCAATGTCCCGTGTCCCTATGGGCTCTGATGGTGGAGCAATGGTCGCAGATCCTACAGTCGCAATTAAAAATTATTTTGTTCCTCAAGGCATTAGTGCTGATTTAATTGCAACGAAATACGGATTCTCAAGAGACGATGTTGATAGCTATGCAGTAGAAAGTCAAAAAAGAGCAAAAAAAGCTTGGGACGAAAAAAGATTTTCAAACTCAATTACACCTGTAAAGGATATTAATGGCTTAACTATTCTCGATCATGATGAACATATGAGACCAGATGCTACAATGCAGTCACTTGGCTCCCTTGATCCATCATTTGCTATGATGGGAGAGATGGCTGGATTTGATTCAACTATTCAACAAAGGTATCCTGAAGTAGAAGCAGTAAATCACGTACATACTGCTGGTAACTCATCCGGTATTGTTGATGGGGCTGCAGGTATATTATTGGGAAATAAAGAAATGGGTGATAAATATGGCCTTAAACCGCGTGCGAAAATAAAAGGTTTTGCTTCCACTGGTTCTGAGCCTAGCATCATGCTAACTGGTCCTGGGTATGTATCTGACAAACTCTTAAAAAATTTAGGCATGAGTAAAAGTGATATTGATTTGTGGGAATTAAATGAAGCTTTTGCTGTTGTAGTATTAAGATACATGGAACATATGGGAATTGATCACTCTGATATTAATGTTAATGGTGGCGCAATTGCAATGGGTCATCCACTTGGTGCTACTGGAGCTATGATTTTAGGTACAGTCCTTGATGAACTGGAAAGAAGTAATAAGTCAACAGCTCTTGCAACTTTGTGTGTCGGTGGCGGTATGGGAACAGCTACAGTTATCGAGCGCGTATAATAATTAAACTTTTAGGACAACAAACATGGCTGATGTAACTTATGAAATAGACAGTGATGGCGTTGCGGTTGTAACGTGGGATTTAGAAAAACGTTCTATGAACGTATTAAATTTCCAATCACTTGGTGAATATAGAGCAATTATTGAAAAGTTAATTTCTGATGACTCTGTAAAAGGAATAGTGCTTAGAAGTGCCAAAGATGCTTTTATTGCTGGGGCGGACTTAACCTCTTCTGATGTCTTTGGTTTTGATAACGTTCAGGAAGACAAAGTAAAAGCAGCTGAAAAAATTTACAATGGCAATATGGAAATGCAACTTTTGTTCAGAAGTATGGAAACTTGTGGAAAGCCATTTGTTGTTGCAATAAATGGACATGCATTAGGAGGTGGTTTTGAAATATGCCTATCATGCCATTACCGAGTTGCCATTGATAATGATAAGATTCAAATCGGTCAACCAGAGGCCAAGGTCGGCTTAATACCAGGAGCTGGTGGTACCCAAAGAGTTCCAAGACTTGCTGGTGTTACTCAGGATATTATGGGATTCCTTCTTGCTGGGACACCTTTCACACCTAAAAAAGCTCTTGCTGCTGGATTAATAAATGAGGTTACAGACGCGGACAATCTACTTAATGCTGCAAAAAAATATATTCTTGACGGTGGCAAAGCTGTACAACCCTGGGATGAAAAAGGTTTCAGATTTCCTGGTGGTTTACCGTATACCCCAAAAGGCGCAATGTTATGGGCAGCCGCGTCTTCATCATTAAGAAAAAATTCATACAATAACTACCCCGCTCAAACGGCAATACTATCAGCGGTTTACGAAGGAGTTCAAGTTCCAATCGACGCTGCCCTTAGAATTGAAGCACGTTACTTCACCAGAGTAGTTATGGACCCAAGGTCACAAAATATGGTTAGAAGTTTATTCGTAAACATGCAAGCCTTAAGCAAAGGAGCTAGAAGACCTAAAGATTTTGAAAAATATGATGTAAAGAAAATTGGTATTCTTGGTGCGGGTCTTATGGGTGCAGGTATAGCATATGTGACTGCAAAAGCTGGTATCGAAGTTGTATTAATTGACATGGATCAATCAGCTGCTGAGAAAGGAAAAGAGTATTCGACTAAAATTCTTGATAAACAATTGAGTAAGAAAAAAACAACTGAAGAAAAGAAAGAAAAGTTGTTAAGTTTAATTACTCCAACAACAGATTATTCTCTGCTGCAGGGTGCCGATCTTATTGTTGAAGCCGTATTTGAAAATAGAGACATAAAAGCAGAGGTTACAGCAAAAGCAGAAGCACAAATTGCAGAGACCGCCGTGTTTGGCTCGAATACATCTACTTTACCAATCACCGGTCTAGCACAGAATTCAAGTCGCCCTGCAAACTTTATAGGTGTACATTACTTCTCTCCTGTTGAAAGAATGCCTTTAGTTGAAATTATAATGGGTAAAGAAACTTCTCAAGAAACATTAGCCAAAACAATGGATTATGTTCAGAAAATTAGAAAGACACCAATTGTTGTTAATGACAGTAGGGGGTTCTTCACAAGCCGCGTATTTGGCACTTACACAGGTGAAGGTGTTGCAATGCTTGCGGAAGGAATAAATCCTGCTTTAATTGAAAATGCTGGAAAAATGACAGGGATGCCTATGGCTCCACTTGCTTTATCTGATGCTGTCGCACTAGATTTAGCCTGGAAGGTAACGACTCAAACAAAAAAAGATTTCGAAGCCGAAGGTAAAGAGTTTCCTGTAACTCCGATGTATTCAATTATGGAAGAAATGGTTGAAAAACAAGGCAGGTTTGGAAAGAAAAATAATAAAGGTTTTTATGAATATCCCGAAAATGGAAAAAAATTTCTTTGGCCTGAGCTTTCTAACCTTTGTAAATTAAGTGATGAACAACCAGACGTTGAGGAATTGAAAAAAAGATTTCTATATATCCAGGCACTTGAAACAGCAAAATGCTACGAAGAAAATGTACTTACTGATGTAAGAGATGCTGACATAGGTGCAATTCTAGGTTGGGGCATGGCACCGTGGACTGGTGGCCCGTTATCCTATATTGACATGATAGGTATAAAAGAATTTGTTGCCGAGGCTGATAAATTAGCTCAAAAGTATGGTGAGAGATTTGCTCCTTGTAAGCTACTGAGGGATATGGCTTCTAAAAATGAAAGTTTTCATAAGACTGGCAACTCTAGTCAAGCGGCTTAAATAAGACTATTATAGTACTTAATTTATATACTGGTTTGAAAGGATCAATATGGCAAACACTACACCTACGACTAATTCTCTAGAGAACTACTTTTTACCATTTACAGCAAATAAGGACTTTAAAAAGGAGCCAAGACTATTAGATCGAGGTGAAGGAGTGTACTATTGGAATCATAAAGGCGATCAAGTGATAGATGCTTCATCTGGATTATTTTGTGTACCTCTTGGTCATGGTCGAAAAGAAATTGCAGAAGCAGTGCACCAACAATTATTAACATTAGATTACGCTCCAAGTTTCCAAGTTTCTCATTTACCTGCCTTTACATTAGCAAAGAAAGTAGCAAATTTACTTCCTGGTGATTTAAATAACGTCTTTTTTACTATATGCGGTTCAACAGCAATAGACTCTGCCATTAAAATGATACAAGCCTATCAGCATGCAATAGGGCAATCCCAAAGAGTAAGATTTGTATCGAGGGAAAGAGCATATCACGGTGTAAATATTGGCGGCACATCGTTAAGTGGAATGATTAAGAATCGTGAAGTATTTACAGCGACCATGCCAGGGGTTATTCATTTAAGACACACTTGGTTAGAAGAAAATAAGTATACAAAAGGGCAGCCACAGCAAGGAGCACATCTTGCAGAAGATCTTCAGAGATTTGTTGAGATGTATGGGCCTGAGTCTATTGCGGGATGTTTTGTTGAGCCAATAGCTGGATCAACAGGTACGATAGTTCCTCCTGTTGGTTACCTTGAGAGATTAAGAGAAATTTGCGATAAGTATGGCATCGTTCTCGTCTTTGACGAAGTAATCACTGGTTTTGGCAGAACAGGTAAATCATTTGGAGCGGTAAAATATAATGTTCAGCCAGACATGATTACGATGGCGAAGGCAATTACCAATGGAGCCCAGCCGATGGGAGCAGTAGGTGTATCTGACAAAATTTATAATGCGATAGTTGATAATGGACCAGAGCATGGCGTCGAATTTTTTCATGGCTATACTTATTCTGGCCATCCAGCTTGTGTTGCTGCTTCACTAGCAACGTTAGACGTATATGAAAAAGAGGATGTTTTCGCAAGAGCTGAACAAATGTCTCCCTATTTTATAGATGCAGTTTTTGATGCATTTCAAGATATACCAATTGTGACTGATGTTAGAGCAGATGGCATGATGGCGGCTTTTGATTTAGCTGTTGATAAAAATCCTGGTGTAAGAGGATACGATGCACAAAAGAAAACATTTGCTAATGGTGTTCACATAAAATTTACAGGAGACGCTGGAATCGTAGCGCCTGCACTAATTGCTGAAAAAGAACATATTGATGAGATGATAGATAAAATAAAGCAAGTCTTAGTTAAGTACTGATTTATAAATCATAAAATTAAAGTTTTTTATTTTTTTTGTAGTGTATGCATCCTTGATCTAGCACTATCGTTGTGATTTGGAAGTGCTATAAAAGGTTTTGTTAAATGCACATATTGATACTCACTATCTCTTTTCTCTAATTCATCTTTGAACTTCAGTTTAGAAAATATTGTTTCAGATATTGAAAGTATTAAGTAGCCTTTAGGTTTAGTAACTCTTAATAGCTCTCTAATCGCTGAAGGGCCTACATGTCCAGATGTCAAAACCCCTGTACAGATCACAAGATCAAATTGCGCACTTTTCATAATTGTTTTTTTTGACAAGGATTGACAAATTAATTTTTTATAAATTTTTTTAGATCTAGCAATCTCAAGCATATCTTTTGAGTAATCTATACCAACAAGATTTTTATAATTTAGATCTATTAATGTTTCTGCAACATAGCCAGTACCACATCCTGCATCTAAAATTCTTGAATTCTTTTTAATTTGTATATGTTTACTAAGAATTTGTTTTATTTTTTTTGGATAAGCGTAGCCCCAAGCCTGAAGATCATTATCATAATCACCTGCCCATTGTTTGTAGTGTTTTTTAAGACGGTTCGGATTTTTTTCTTTATAAACAATGTTGAGCCATTTTTTTGTCATTAAAGATTCTTAATCGTTTTGAGCGAACTGTAAATAGTATAAAGAAATTATTTAATATCAAACCAGATTGGTACATGGTCTGAAGGTCGTTCAAGGCCCCTAAATTTTTTTTCAATTTGACAATCATATATTCGATCAACTGCACTGGGAGATGCTAAGAAGTGGTCAATTCTAAGGCCGTTATCTTTTTCCCATGAACCCCTTGAATAATCCCAGTATGTAAATTCATACGATTTTGAATTAAAAACTCTCAAGATGTCTGATAACCCTTGATTTACAATTTCTCGATAAAGCTTTATTGACTCTGGGTGATGCAAAGCATCATTTTTCCATTTATTAATATCGATGGCGTCTTCAGAACTCGGAATGATATTATAATCTCCTCCAAAAATAATAGTTTCATGTTCTTCTATTTTTTTCTTAACATGCTTTTTTAGCCTTCTCATCCAATCTAACTTGTAAGGGAATTTATCTGTATCAATTGGGTTGCCATTAGGAAGATATATAGAGGCAACCTGAAATGGAATTTTATCTTTTATGATTACTTCAAGATAACGGGCCTGCTCGTCATTATTATCACCTGGAAGGCGGTCAGTTAAGAGTTCCATCTCTAATTTTGATAGGATGGCTACCCCATTGTATGATTTTTGTCCTTTTTTTATGATCTTGTAGCCAAGTCTTTCAATTTCATCATTTGGAAAATTGTCATCTGTGGACTTAGTCTCTTGAAGCATGATGACGTCAGGTTTTACATTTTTGCTTAACTCAATGAGATGAGGTAACCGAACTCTAATAGAATTGACGTTCCAACTCACTATTTTTGTCATTATTACTTTTTATTGTTTTTTTAAGATTCTTAAATTATTGACATTATTGTACAATAAAAATTTAATGCGCCAATTATAATAAATGAACATTTCACAAGACCTATCATCTTTAGCTGTTTCTCAAAAAACCTCAAAAGGACGATTATATCAAGAGAGTAACAGTCGGACGAGGTCGGAGTTTCAAAGAGATAAAGATAGAATCTTACATTCCTCAGCATTTCGAAGACTAAAACATAAAACCCAAGTATTTGTCTCACATGAAGGTGACCATTATAGAACACGGCTTACACATTCACTTGAAGTTTCGCAAATTGCTAGATCGATCTGCAAAGTATTTAATCTCAATGAAGACCTTGCTGAGACACTATCTTTAAGCCACGACATTGGGCACCCGCCTTTTGGTCACGCTGGCGAATATGCATTATCAAAAAGTATGAAAAATTATGGAGGTTTTGATCACAATGATCAGGCAATAAGAATTCTTCATATTCTAGAAAAAAAATATTTTGATTTCGATGGTTTGAATCTTACGTGGGAAACAATCGAGGGCTTGGTAAAACATAATGGTCCTATTAAAAGTCAAATTCCTGAGACAATAGATGCCATTAATAGTCAATTTGACCTCCGTCTTAATGAATATGCATCTTTAGAGGCACAAATTGCATCTATTGCTGACGATATTGCATATAATAATCATGACCTGGATGATGGCCTTAGGGCTGGATTTTTTACGTACGATGAGATTTCAAGGCTTCCATTAGTAGGAAATATTATTAATAAATTTCCATCAAATTATAATCAATTTGAAATGCAACGTATCAATCATGAGATAACAAGAAAAACAACTTCGCTTATGATAAATGATGTAATCAATAATACTCTAAAAAACATTGAAAATTTGAAAATTAAAAATAGTCAAGATGTTAGAATTTGTGATCATCAATTAGCTGATTTTTCACTAGATATGAAAAATGAAGTTAAAACTATCAAATCTTTCCTGTCCGAAAAAATGTATAATCATGATAAAGTTTTAAATATGACAAAAAATGCAAATCAAATAGTGTCTTCTTTGTTTGATTTTTTAGAACAACAAGACGATATATTTTTGAAAAGCCATTTAGGAACATCTTTTACAAATAATGAAAAGCCAAGAGCAATAAGTGATTTTATATCTGGTATGACTGACAATTATGCTCAAAGTTTTTATACAAATCATGTAAAATAAATGAACAATATCAATACGTATTATAAATCAATTTTTGCAGAGTCTTTTTCAAAAATTTTTGATATTCCTCAAGATGATCTCTTAAATACCCAATTCACTCTAGAAAATCCAAAAGATCTTTCTCATGGAGATTTTAGTACAAATATCTGCATGGTTTTTGCACAGCTGCATAAAATTAATCCATTAGAAGCTGCTGAGAAAATAACCAATGATTTACTCGAGCATGAAAGTTTTGAAAGTATCCACTTTGCGAAACCAGGATTTATAAATTTCATGGTGAAAAAAGTCATCTGGTATGAATTTCTATTAAAAAAGCTGGATACAAATATTTTATTCAATCAAAATATAGGTATTGGAGAAATAGTTAACATTGAATATGTTTCCGCTAACCCGACAGGACCACTTCATATCGGTCACTGCAGAGGAGCAGTATTTGGAGATGTTCTTGCCAATTTACTTCAAAGTACAGGTTTTAATGTAGTCAAAGAATACTACATTAACGATGCAGGTTCTCAGATTGATCTGTTGGCAAAATCAGTCATCCTTAGAATAGAGGAATTACAATCAAATAAAAAAATAGATAGTTTTCCAGCTGAACTATATCCGGGTGAATACTTAATTGACGTTGCTCAAAGTATCATAAAAAGCCATGGAGAAGACATACACCAAAGAGATGATTATTTTGAATTGGTTAAAAGCCAAACGGTTCACTTGTTGTTAGAAGGTATTAAATCTGATTTATCCTTATTATCTATTGAACAAAATAAATTTGTCTCAGAAAAGGATTTAGTTAATCAGGGTAAAATAGATCAGGCAATTAATAGGCTGGAGGAGATGAAATTGATATATCAAGGAGAACTTGAAAAACCAAAAGGCAAGATGATAGATGATTGGGAGCCAAGAGAGCAAATGCTATTTCGTTCCTCTACCTATGGAGATGAAGTAGATAGGCCATTACAAAAATCAAACGGTGAATGGACGTATTTTGCAAATGACATTGCTTACCATTTTGATAAATACCAAAGAGGCGCGTCGCATTTAATTGACATATGGGGGGCTGACCACGGAGGCTACATCAAGAGAATGCATGCTTCCATAAAAGCGTTAACAGATAATAAGGCAAAATTTACTGTTAAATTATGTCAAATGGTAAAACTTATTAGTGATGGACAGCAAATAAAAATGTCTAAAAGGTCAGGTGACTTCATAACACTTAGAGAAATGGTCGAACGAGTAGGAAGCGACTCTATAAGATTTATGATGATGTATCGCAAAAATGAAGCCCCTCTTGAATTTGATTTTCAAAAAGTGACAGAGCAATCAAAAGACAACCCAGTTTTTTATGTTCAATATGCTCATGCAAGAATTAGCTCTGTATTACGAAATCTCAAGGAGCAAAATATAGATATTGATTTAACAAGTTTCAGTAATTGTGACATGAGCCATCTAAAGGATCCATCTGAGATTTTGCTAATAAAAAAAATTATGAATTATCACTCGATAGTAGAGTCAGCAGTATCTTTACTTGAACCGCATCGAATTGCTTATTATCTCTATGAATTGGCTTCAGAATTTCATTCACTCTGGAATCTTGGGAAAGTAGATAAATCCAAAAAATTTATTGATGCCTCAAATTTACCTCAGACACATGCAAGAATAGCATTATTAGTAGCCACTCAAAGAAATATAAAATCAGGGCTTGGTATTATCGGTGTCAGCACACCCGATGAAATGAAATAATTATGAAATTAATGATAGGCTTAGGGTCGGCACTATTTACTTTTTTAATAATATTATTCTTTGTTTTCTATCCTTTCAATTCATCAAATGAAATTTTGATTATTGATAGTAATATTGAAAGTTATCGAATTATTCCAGAAGATAAAGGTGGCATTAATACTCCGGATCTAAATATATATAAATTAGGAGATTAACTTTGAAAAGTTTTACACCATTAATTATAGGTCTTGAAAGTGAAAGTCTGTCCAGTGAAGAAAAAGCTTTTTTTAAAAAATTTAATCCATGGGGAGTCATCTTATTTAAGCGTAATTGTTTAAATCCAACTAAAACAAAATATCTTATTAATAAAATTAAAGAGATAAATGGTGACAACTATCCAATCTTAATTGATCAAGAGGGCGGTAGAGTATCAAGAATAAATTATACTGAATTTCCTAAATGCCCCCCAGCTAAATATTTTGGAGAAATAATTGAAAAAAATAAATCACTTGGATTAGAGATTTTGAAAAACAATATTATACTATTGTCGTTATCTCTTAAAAGGCTTGGAATAAATATTAATACTCTTCCTGTATTAGATATCCCAGATAAAGGTGAAAGTGGAATTATTGGTGATAGAGCGTTCTCTAATAAAAAAGAAATTGTTTCATTGGCAGGTGGTGAAATTATAGAAACAATGACAGCTTGCGGAATTGCGCCGGTTATAAAGCATATTCCTGGTCATGGCAAAGCCTCA
>MDTB01020130.1_pt1 | contig 10231 bp, 12 predicted proteins | sample 811161 | NCBI WGS metagenome assembly MDTB01 (sample SAMN05326650, study PRJNA326480) | marine metagenome | isolation source: seawater | place: Mediterranean Sea | collected 2009
GCATCAACTACCACTAGTTTTAAGTCAGCATTTTCAGCTTTATTAAGAGATAATTTAATTCCTTTTTTTTCAATTTCATCTTTTGACTCTCTGATTCCTGCCGTATCTGAAATAACAACCGGGTAACCATCTATATTTAAATGTGTTTCAACAACATCTCTTGTGGTGCCAGCAATCTCAGAAACTATAGCAACTTCTCTGTTAGACAGGTTATTTAGTAAACTTGATTTACCAGCATTTGTTGGTCCTACAATTGCTATTTTAAAACCTTCTCGAATTATTTCTCCTACCTTTTGATCGTCTAAAATTTTATTAATTTCATTTAATACGGCTAAGGAATCTTGTTTTATTTTTTTTAAATTATTCTCTGGAAGTTCTTCCTCAGGAAAATCTATCTTTGCTTCGATAAATGATAAAAGTTTTAACAATTTTTTTCTAAGATCTTCAAATTTCTTAGAAGATTTTCCTTTCATTATTTTTACAGCTTGTGATCTTTGAATTTCAGTCTCTGCTGAAATTAAATCAGCTATACTCTCTGCTTTTAACAAGTTTATCTTTCCATTTTGAAAGGCAAGCTTTGTAAACTGCCCAGGTTCAGCCAAATTGCATTTTTTTATTTTAGAAAGTTCATTTTGAACTGCCAAAATCACAGCTTTACCTCCATGGATATGAATTTCAGCCATATCTTCTCCTGTGTAGCTCTCTGGGCCAGGAAACCACAATATAATTCCTTCATCAATAAGCTCAGAAGTGTTGATATTGTTTATTTTTCTAAGAGTTGCAACTCTTGGCTTTGGAATCTCTTTTCCAGTTATTGATTTTATGACATTTGAAGCCTCTGGGCCTGAAATTCTTATAATAGCAACTCCAGAGATGCCAGGACCAGTAGAAAGTGCATATATTGTCATTAAAATATTATATCGTGAATTTTTTTTATGCATATAATAAATTTATTATGATTATTTGGATCGCATCATACCCAAAATCAGGAAATACTTGGGTTAGATGCTTTCTTAGCCAATATTTTTTCTCTAACGAAAAAAAATTTAGTTTTGACACCTTAAAGCACATACCAAATTTCAATGTTAGCAATTTTATACAAAATAAAAAGCTAATTAAAAATAACCTTGATATGACAAAACAATGGTTACCTGTTCAACAATATATAAACCAAAAATTTAAAAAAAATTTATTCTTTAAAACTCATAATGCAAACATAAATATTAATGGTCATAACTTTACGGATAGTTCCGTTAGTTCTGGTTGTATATATATAGTTAGAGACCCTAGAAATGTTATCACCTCATATAAAAATTTCGAGGATAGATCATATGATAATGTGTTGAAATTTTTACTCGATGAAAAAAGTTTTCTTTTTTCCGACTCAACTACTAGAAAAAAGTTTGGAATTAAGGGTATTGAGGTTTTGTGTTCGTGGTCAAATCATTATAATTCATGGATACACAATAAACAAGGCATACCAATTTGTTTGGTAAAATACGAGAATCTTATTATTGACCCCTTACAAGAATTTAAAAAAATATTCAATTTTATTAAAAAAGTTAATAATGAAAAAAAAACTAAATTTGACGAAGACAGAGCTAAACATATAATTAGTGAAATAAGTTTTGAGAACATGAGTAAACAAGAACTTAAAGGTGAATTTTCTGAAAATAGTGAAAGAAAAAGTACTCTAAATAAATTTTTTAATCAGGGAAAAGATAATAAATGGCAAAAACTGTTACCAGAAAACATTAGGGTAAGCTTGGAAGATAATTTTAAGAAAGAAATGATAGAGCTTAATTATTTAAATACTAATTAAGCAGGCTTATTCATTGAATTAAAAAATTCTGAATTATTTTTTGTATCTTTAAGTTTTGAACTTATAAATTCGATCGCATCCATTGTGCCCATTGGTGCTATAATCCTTCTAAGAACGTTCATTTTTTGAAGGTCATTCTTATCAAATAGCAATTCCTCTCTTCTAGTTCCAGATTTAGTAATATCTATAGCAGGATAGATTCTTTTATCTGCTATTTTTCTATCTAACACTGTTTCACTATTTCCTGTACCTTTAAACTCTTCAAAAATAACTTCGTCCATTCTACTCCCTGTATCTATTAGGGCTGTAGATATAATTGTTAATGATCCACCTTCTTCAATATTTCTTGCTGCACCAAAAAATCTTTTAGGGCGTTGTAAAGCATTTGCATCAACACCACCTGTAAGAACTTTACCAGAACTTGGAATAACTGCATTGTAAGCCCTACCAAGCCTAGTGATTGAATCTAGTAAGATAACTACATCTTTTTTATGCTCTGTTAGTCTTTTTGCTTTTTCGATAACCATCTCTGCTACAGCAACGTGACGCTGTGCTGGTTCATCAAATGTTGAGCTAATAACTTCACCTTTAACAGTTCTTTGCATATCAGTTACTTCTTCGGGACGTTCATCAATTAATAATACTATTAAATAACATTCTGGATAATTTTTAGCTATGGAGTTTGCTATGCTCTGCAAAATCATTGTTTTACCAGCTTTAGGTGGTGATATAATTATTGATCTTTGACCTTTACCAATAGGGCTCACTAAGTCTATTAATCGAGGTGTCAGATCTGGTTTTTTTTCTGTTTTGACTATTTCTACTTCCATAACAAGCTGCTTGTCTGGATAAAGTGGAGTTAAGTTATCAAATGCTATCTTGTGTCTTGATTTTTCAGGTTCTTCAAAATTTATTTTACTTACTTGAAGTAAGGCAAAATATCTTTCGCCTTCTTTAGGTGCCCTAACTGGTCCTTCAACAGTGTCTCCTGTTCTTAGACCAAATTTTCTAATTTGACTTGGGCTCACATAAATATCGTCAGGTCCAGGTAAATAATTTGACTCCATAGCTCTTAAAAAACCAAAACCATCTTGAAGTAATTGTAAAACTCCAGCACCTGTAATCTCCTCTTTTTCAGCAACTTTTTTTAATATAGCAAAAAGAATTTCTTGCTTTCTTAGTGTGCTAGCATTTTCTATACCAAGTTCTTCTGCTTGAGTAATAAGCTGTTCAGATGATTTAAGTTTTAGTTCTTGAATGTTCATTATTGAAAATTATTAAGGACTTAATAATAAGATAAATATATATACTATTTTGAATAATTCAACCTTAGATTGGCTTAAAAATTACAATAAAAACTATTAAAATTAACATTAATGTTGGTATTTCGTTAATATAGCGATAAAATTTTGCGGTCTTCTTGTTTGAATCTAATTTGAACTGATTAAGCAACAACCCAAGATAAAAGTGATAAGCTGTTAGTAAAATCACTAGAATTAGCTTTAATTGGAGCCACAAATTAGCTATTTGATCAAAGCCTATTTCATGAATTAACACTAAGCCAAATAACCAACTTAATACCATAGTTGGTGTCATAATATAATAATACAATTTTCTTTCCATTGTTTTGAATACACTTGAAATAATTTCATTATTATTTTCTGAGTGATAAACAAATATTCTAGGAAGATACAAAAGACCAGCCATCCAAGAAATAACTGCTATCAGGTGTAAACTCTTAAGTAATAAATAACTATTCATAACTTAAACATGGACATTTCTTAAATTGGTTGGGACATTGCATTTTTGGAGGGAAAAGTTCTCCATTAAGATTATAATCTTGTTTTTTAATTATTAAGTCAGACATTGCTTTTATATAATTTGCATTTGTTCCTAATGCTGGAATTCTTGAATAATTTTTACAACCATTTTTATCTGCTAATTCTTTATATTCTATATCTAATTCAACCAATGTCTCAGAGTGCTCTGAGACAAATGCAATAGGAATTAAAACTATGTGTTTTTTTAATTTTGAATTTTCTATAATTATGTCTTCTGTGGATGGGCCAATCCATTTCAGAGGGCCGACTCGACTTTGATAACTTAATATCCAATCTAGATCCTTAATATTTAAAGATTTAACAATTTTATTAACAGACTGCTCTACTTGCCACTGATATGGATCACCGTTTTTAATATTTTTTTCAGGCAGCCCATGCGCAGAAAATATTAATTTAAAATTCTCTAAATTTTTAATTTTTTTTATTATTTCATTTTTATGTGCTTCAATAAAATTTTCATCAGTTGGATAACAACAAATCGTACTTGTTTTCACTTTAAAACTATTTTTTACACAAACATCATTCCATTCTTTTATTGAAGATCCAGATGTTGCTGCCGAATATTGTGGATAAAGTGGCATTAAAATTATTTCATCTGGATTATAATGCATGACCTCCTTAACCACATTTTCTGCTCTTGGGTGCCAACATCTCATTACTATAAAACACTTATAATTATGTAAACTATCATCTTTATTTAATTTTAATTCAAGGGCAATTGCTTGGTCTTTGGTAAGTCTTAAAATAGGAGAAGAGCCTCCCAGCTCTTTGTAGATTTTTTTTGCCGTTGGAGCTCTTCTATTTGCAATTAACTTTGCTAATGGAAATCTAAAAAAACTTGGTAAATTTAATATTGCCGGATCATTAAACAAATTGAACAAGAAAGGCTCAACATTTTCTAATTTATCTGGACCACCCAAGTTAAACAAAATTATTGCTTTTTTCATTTAATAATCTTTTACTATTTTAACTAAATAATCCATCATATTAGGATCTGTTTCTGGCAGAACTCCATGCCCTAAATTAAAAATATAAGGATGATCTTTAAAAATATTTAAGTATTTTTTTGCCTCCTTTTTTAAATTTTCTTTACTTGTTAGCAAAACTTTTGGGTTCATTCCACCTTGAACTGGTATTTTAATTTCATTTAAAATCTTTAACGGATCTACTTCATAATCAATACAAATGGCATCAGGGTTAATAATTTCACAATAGCTTTTATAATTTTTAATACCTCTAGGAAAACATATTACTGGTGTGTTTAAGGATTTAATATAATCAACTAAATTTAATGTAGGTATATAGATATAATTTGGCAGATCACTTTCATTCAATAAACCAGCCCAACTATCAAAAATTTGTATTACTTCTGCACCATTATCAATTTGGTTTTTAATATGTACTTTTAAAAATTTTTCTAAAATAGTTAAAATTCTATTTATTAAAAAACTATTATCAAAAAAATCTTTTTTAAGTTTAAGTTTAGGTGATTGCTGATTAATCATATAAACCAACAATGTCCATGGTGCTCCTACAAAGCCTATTGTGCTTTTATTATTTGTTATTTCACTTTTACTTACTAAGTTAATTGCTTTGTAGACAGGATAAATTTTTTCAACAAAGTCAATGTCATCAATTTTAGAAATTTTTTCTAAATTTAAATCTCCTAATAATGGACCTAAATCTTTTTTAAATTCAACTTTTTGGCCTAAACCGTAAGGAACCATTAAAATGTCTGAAAAAATAATTGCTGCATCTAAATTAAACCTTTTTAAAGGCTGTAATGTAATTTCAGTAGAAAGATTATGATTTAAACATAATTTAATAAAATTTTGATTTTTTTTTCTAATTTCTCGGAATTCAGGTAAATATCTACCGGCCTGCCTCATTATCCAAATAGGACTAATGTCTGTCTTTTTATTAATAATAACTTCTTTTATTGGTGACATATAAATAATTAAATATAATTAATAGTATTGTTAGTATGACCTGTGAATAATGGTTATTAAATTTAGTAAACATTTTATAAACAATTTATTAACATTTAGAGCTTAATAATTGTTAAATATATAAGAAAAATTGAAGCTTATTAAAAAAATCTTTAAAATAACGTAAAGTTTTATACAGATGTTTAATAATGTGGATAAAAACCTCGTTTTACAACATATATTTAAAAATATTAAAATTACAAAATATGATTTAAATAATAAAGGGTTATTAACATTTAATACATGAGTGATACATATCAAATTTATCTTATTTCAGACTCTACAGGAGAAACTCTTGATAGAATTTTTATTGCTATAAAGGCTCAATTTAAAAACATAGATTATAAAATACACACTTGTTCATTTACTAGAACCGAAAATCAAATATTAAAAATTTTATCTGAAGCTGAAAAATATTCTAATTCTATAATACTATATTCGATTGTTGATAATAATTTAGCCAAGTACTTAGCAAATACCAGTGAAGATAAAAAAATACCATGCTTTGGTGTCCTGGGAGATCTTATATTGAATTTTTCAAAACTTCTAAACCAGAAAGCGTCACACCAACCAAGTGGTCAGTATGCTTTAAATGAAGAATATTACAAACGTATTGCTGCAATTCAATTTACAATGAATCATGATGATGGGAATTTAGTGAGAGAATTAAATAAATCAGACATAATTTTATTAGGAGTAAGTAGAACAAGCAAAACCCCAACATCAATTTACTTAGCAAATAAAGGTTTTAAAACTTCAAACATACCCTTGGTAAACGAGAATTCGATACCAAAAATTTTAAAAGAAAATCCAAAAATTGCATGTGTTGTAGGTTTAAATACAGAACCAGAAAGACTGGTAGACATAAGAAAAAACAGAATGAACTCTCTCAAAGAGACAGAAAATAAGTCTTATACAGACTTAGATAAAATTAAAAAAGAGATTAATGATGCTAAAAACGCTTTTAAAAAATATAAATGGCCAACAATTGATGTTACAAGAAAGTCAGTAGAAGAAACAGCGGCATCTATAATAAAAATTTACGAAATTTATAAGCAAAATGGTTGAGTTAATACTTGCATCAAAAAGCAAAGTAAGAAAAAAAATATTAGATGAAAATAATATTTCTGTTAAAGTTCAACCATCAACAATTGATGAGGAGCCTATAAAAAAAAGTTTGTTAAAAGAAAAAGCAACACCTGAGATTATCTCTAAAAACCTTGCTGAAATTAAAGCTAATAGAGTTAGTCAAAAAAATTCCGATATTCTTGTTTTGGGCGCAGATAGCGTAATAGACTTGAATGGAGAATTAATTTCAAAACCTGAAAATAGAGAAGAGGCTTTAAATATTTTAAAAAAATTAAATGGAAAAAAGCATGATTTGGTAAGCTCAGTTTGTTTGTCTAAGAATGGTTTTATGATCTGGAACTATACTGATAAAGCAACCTTGACGATGAAAAAATTTGATGATGAAGGTCTTAAAAACTATTTATCCAAAATTTCGGATGAATCTTTATATTCTTATAATGTTTACCAAATTGAAGGAGAGGGTAGAAATTTATTTCTAAATATAGAAGGAGATGAAGATACAATAATGGGACTACCTATAAAAAAGATTAAAGAGTACTTAAAAAATTACAAATAGTATGAAAAAATATTTAGTAATAGGAAATCCAATTGATCATTCTTTATCTCCATTAATTCATAACTTTTGGATAAAAAAATATAAGGTAATTGAAAGTGTATACGAAAAAAAAAATATAGAGAAAAATGAGCTTAGAATTATTGTCGACAAGTTGAGAAATGGAGAAATAAACGGCGTAAATATTACGGTGCCATATAAAAAAGAAATCATACCTTTTTTGGATGCTGTAAAAGGAGATGCTGAATTAACACAGTCAGTTAATACCTTATGTAAAGATAATAATAAAGTTTACGGTTATAATACTGACACAAAAGGTTTTAAAAACAGTCTTGTAAATGAACTAATTGATTATAAAGATAAGAATGTTTTTATCATAGGTGCTGGAGGTGTTTCATCTTCAATTTTAGAAGCCTTTGTTAATACTGCTAATAAAATTTATATTACAAACAGAACAAAAAAAAAAGCTGATGAATTAAAAAAACTTGGAGATATATCACTATCATTATTAGGTCGGGAAAAAAAAACTATTGAGGTAGTTAATTGGGGGGAAATGCCCGAAGTCTGTGATATAGTTATAAATACGACAAGTGTTGGTTTAAATAAAAATGAAAATTTAAATTTAAATTTTGAACATTACAAAAATAATAAAAACGCTTTATTTTATGATCTAATTTATAATCCGAAAGAAACTAATTTTCTAAATGAGGCTAAACTTAGAGGCAATAAAACTATGAATGGTAAAATGATGTTTATATGGCAAGCACAAATTGCTTTTCAAATGTGGACTGGTGTAGCTGCTGAGATTGATGAAGAATTAATAAAATTATTAGACTGATGATTAGAATTGGAATTTTAGGTGGTATTGGTTCTGGTAAAAGTTATATTGCCAATAGTTTTAACTATCCAGTTTTTAATGCAGATAAAGAAGTAAGCAAGATATATAAAAACGATAAAAAAATTTTTAATAAATTAAAAAAAATTTTACCTAAATACATTTGCTCGTTTCCAATAAATAAAAATGAAATTACCGCAGCAATACTAGGCAACAAAACCAATTTAAAAAAAATTATTAAAATTGTTCATGTAGAGGTAAGAAAAAAAATGCACTCTTTTATTCAAAGAAACAAAAAAAAAAAGATTATAATTTTAGATATTCCACTTTTGTTAGAAAATAAGATTAACAAAAAAAATGACATTTTGATTTTTGTAGAATCAAAACAATCAGAAATTTTAAAAAGATTAAAAAAAAGAAAAAATTTTAACCAAAAACTTTTTGAAAAATTTAAAAATGTTCAATTATCCTTGAATTATAAAAAAAAAAAATCTCAATTTGTTATAAAAAATGATTTTACAAAGAATACTATAAAGAAATATATTAATGATACTCTAAATCAAATTTTTATATGAAAGAAATAGTATTAGATACTGAGACCACTGGTCTCTCAACTAGGGATGGGCATAGAATTGTTGAAATTGGATGCATAGAATTAGACAATCTGATTCCAACTAAAAAAAATTTTCACTGTTATTTAAATCCTGATAGAAAAGTATCAGAAAAAGCTTTAGAAGTTCACGGTTATACAGATGAATTTTTATCTACAAAAAAAAAATTTAAAGAAGTTGCAGATGATTTCTTAAGTTTTATAAAAGGTAAAAAGATTATTATTCATAATGCGGAGTTTGACTTGGGTCACTTAAACAATGAACTTAAAATTATTGGAAAGAAAAAAATTGAAAATGAAATTGTTGATACCCTAGCTCTTGCGAGAGATAAATTTCCTGGATCATCTTTAAGCTTAGATGCCTTATGTAAACGATATAAAATTGATAATTCAAAAAGAACTAAACATACAGCTATTATTGATTGTGAATTATTAACAAAAGTTTATGTAAACTTAATAGATCAAAAAGAACCAACTTTAGATTTTAATGAAAATTTAAATCAAAATTCTTTTTCAAAGAATAAAAAAATTTTATATTTTAAAAAAGTGGTTAAGCCATCAGATGATGAAATGGATTTACACAAGAAATATTTAAAGCAAAATTTAAAAAAGAATTATTTTAATTAATCCTCTCATTATAAAGTTTTTCAAAGTCAACTTTTTTTTCTAACTTGATTTCTGGGTGACCTGAATTATGAATAAGATTTAAAAATGCTTTTTCTAAATTTGGATAAATTTCATTTTGTACATCACATAGGATTATTTTTTCGAGTAACTTTTTATCTTTAACCTCCTCCTCAATTTTTACAACAGTTGCATAATTTATTTCAAAATAGGATTTTTTTTCATTTGGCTCTTTATCTTCAAATTTTAAAGTCGTGTTAACCTCAATAAGTTTATCTTTAAGAGCTTTTGATGTGATATCAATATTTAAGTGGTATTTAGATATGTTATCTTTAACAAATATGTATGTTTCAACATTAGGAGTTTCACTAGATAAATCTTTAATAAACTCACTTAAAACTCTATAACTTTTTTTCATTGTCATCTTCTATATCCTCAAACTCTCCCTCTATAAAATTATTTTTTTTTAAATTTGATTTTTTAAGAAATTTTTTAAAAAAAAACTTTCTAGTAATTGGTAATATAATCAAAAATCCTAAAAAATCAGTTGCAAATCCAGGAACAATTAATAACAAAGCTCCAAAAGCTATTGCAGCACCTGAGACCATTTCATAAGCAGGTATTTCATTTTTCGTTAACTGGGAAAAACCTGATTTTAAAGTATTTAAACCCTCATGTCTTGCGTAATATACACCTATAATTGCAGTTAAGAGTATAAGAATAATTGTTTTCATTGCTCCTATTTGAGATCCAATCTTAATAAAAAGATAAATCTCTATAATAGGAACAAGAATTATTGATATTATTAGTGTGTTCATTTGACTTTAATCTAAATTGCTAGTTGAAATTAATCAACATAGTAATTACTA
>MDTB01118611.1_pt1 | contig 10231 bp, 7 predicted proteins | sample 811161 | NCBI WGS metagenome assembly MDTB01 (sample SAMN05326650, study PRJNA326480) | marine metagenome | isolation source: seawater | place: Mediterranean Sea | collected 2009
CGTGAGGTCTAGAATGTCAATGCGTGTTCCCGCAAACACCCCGACACCCATTCTCCTTTTATTTCTGTCGGGTCAAAAATTGCAACTGCTGCTCCCTCAAGTGGGAATTTGGCCCTAGATCACGCATTTGTACTAAATGTGGCCATCCTCCTATGCGTCACTATTCGTATTTCAATAGGCACGTGCTCAATCCCATAAAGCGATACGGCTATGTAGGGGATGGGCGTAGGGCAATGCTAACTCTGAAAAATCAGGTTCTGGATAAGATTATGCTTCGCCGGACAAAAGAAGAACGTGCAGCAGATATCATGTTGCCCCCGCTCTCGATCCATGTACAAAAATTGCAGTTGGATCCTCACGAACGCGACTTCTATGAATGTGTCTACAAGCAAACTCGCTCCAGATTTGATACCTACGTCAACAAAGGTACTCTGCTTCACAACTATGCCCACATATTCGAGCTTCTCTCGCGTCTGCGTCAGGCAGTCGACCACCCGTATCTTGTCGTTCATGGAGATTTTCGTGGCAAGCATCTGCCTCTTCCTTCTAAGTCAGCTGGCGTCTGCGATGTCTGTGGTATTTGTGGTCTCGATATCACGGAAACTAAAGATATTGCAATCTCATCATGCCGGCATACTTTTCACAAATCTTGTATTGAAGCTTACGTGGAGCAGCAGGAGAGCTTGCTCGAGACCCGAGCGGAAGCAGAGGAGATTGCAAATGCTGAGAAAAAAAAAAATACAGTTTCAAAGCGTAAGAAGCGCAAGCGAACAAAAGGGACAAAGAAACAGCTTGCTTCTATCGGGTGCCCAGTCTGTTTTCTACCTTTGTCACTCACTGTGAACGTTCGCGCAACCTCATCTGATAACAAAGGTGATGCCACTTGTATCATATGCATGGACAAGCCAGCTGACACACTGTTATTACCCTGCGGTCACATGTATACATGCTACTCTTGTACTCAAGAATTTCGCGAGAGGAACAATAGATGCCCTATTTGCCGTGCATCCGTGACTCGGGTTTTAAAAAACCAAAGAGGATCCACCCACACGCTGGACGACGCGTCTTCTCCTGCTACAACTGACCGAGAATCCGAGCAGTCGTCAGCAATCGCTGTAGGTCGCCGCAGCATCATGCAGCAAATCAATGTTGAAAATTTTGCTACCAGTTCGAAGGTAGAAGCTGTACTCAGCACAATTCAGGGCATGATTAATGAAGATGCAACACACAAAGCCATCATTTTCTCTCAATACACGAAAATGATTGATATCGTCGAATGGCGGCTGATGACTGCTGGATTTCGTGTCGTTACATTAATGGGTTCAATGTCTCTCCAGGAGCGCCAAAATAAGTTGAGGGCATTCAAGGAGCAAAGTGACATTTCCTGTTTAATTATGAGTCTGAAAGCAGGTGGTGAAGGATTGAATCTGCAGGAGGCATCCCATGTTCTTATTCTTGAGCCATGGTGGAATCCTGCTGTTGAGGCGCAGGCGATTCAGCGTGCTCATCGTATCGGTCAACAACGTCCAGTAACTGCGATCAGATACATCACTGAAAACTCGATCGAAGATAGAATGCTTCAATTACAGAAGAAAAAAGAACTCGTTTTTAAGGGCACTATTGACTCTTCGGCAATTGCTCTATCGCAACTTACAAGCGACGATCTTCGATTTTTGTTCCACTGATCAGCCAGTCGAGACTATACTGTGTCTTCAGGCTCACATAATCTTATCTCTACAATGCACAATGCACAATACATAATACACAATACCTATTACCTGTAGGCTTTAGGCAGTCTATTGTCTATTAACTGATTTATATTAGGCTAAACATTAGACACACCAGCCATACCATATTTCACAGACAATTACACGAGCGTATTGGCTGTCCAGAATTTGAAAATTTATGCTGACGAGAAATACCTTTGTATCCCACGCCTTTGTATTCCAAGATCTCTACTGTCTGCCTCTGGAGCAGGCTCTTGCTTGACTCGCTTTCGAGGCGAATTTGATGGGCCCATACCTTCTGACACTCCTTCGCAAAAGCGCTTGTGACCTTTGGATTTTTTATTGAGTCTCGCTGATTCAATTTTTACGGAATTTCTCTCAGATGTATTCGAGGAACTCTTTACGCTTATTGCTCTGCTGTGCGACGTTTCGGCTTTAACATGGGTTGAGCTTTCCGATGGCTTGAAAAAAGAAACGAGAGATCCCTTGCGCTTGTCTACATGGATGCTACAGTCGGAGCCTTGGTAGGAAGCCTTATTAATTTGATTCGTAACTGCGTGCCACTTCAAATCGCGAGGATCTCGCGCTTGAATTCGAGCTGCCGAAAGGACAGATGCTGGGTCATCGCCTAAATCCAGCCAACGTTTAACTGCAGGATAACCACAAAGAATTAATGGTTGTCGATCGTGCAACCAAAGTATGCGCTGGGATGCATCCATTGTTAATATTGTAAAAGACTGCAGCTCATATGATTCACAGTTTTCTTTAGAGCGCCATGTATCATACAAACCAGCTAAAAATAAGGGCTCGTCCCCTTCTTGGTGCAGATAGTAAGGTTGCTTTTTCTTGTTTGCTAAATTTTTGAATTCGTAGAACCCGTTGACAGGAATAACGCACCGATTTCGAGGTAACAATTTGCTGAAAAATGATTTTATCGCAACACTCTCGCAACGAGCGTTACTGCAACATTTCGGGTGCAAAAATCATAAGTACATGTGTGGAAACATTTGGGGCGGGTAAGGGGGGGAGGGGTTACAGGGTCAAAAACTTACAAGGCTCTCCACGGTGAGATCACCTCAGGCAAAAATCTAGGACACAGCCCCCACCTCATACATGTGCAAATTAATTCACCTCGTTCTTGATGAATTACAGGAACAAAATTACCTGGAGTCACATTTTCACGGCACTGCCACTTATCTTCGTTCGCAATTCTTAGAGGGGGTTCTTCCTTTAGGTTCTGCTGCTGTTCGATCTCGCAAGAAGATCCGTGAGTTTTCTCTTCGCTAGTGGCCTGCAGAATGCACCGAAGCATCTTGCGAGTTGGTCGGCTTGCGTTCCGCGATCGCCCGCACATACTTGCCAAGTCTTCTGCCTCTTTCTCCTGGGGTGTGAAAGAATCGTAGGGTGAAGGATCGATGAAGTAGGTGCATGTGACGTCAGCCAGAAAAGCAATCTCCGCCCCCGTGGCCCCCAAAGCACGGGCGTGCGCACGCGTGCGTGTGCATGTGTCATGCGTGATGACCAGAGACCACAGATTACCAAAAGCAAAATCTTTGCTGTGTCTCGCCGCCAGGCTCGCCGCTCTCTTTTCTCACACCTTCTTTTCTATCACTGTGACACTGTGACTGTGCTCTGTGCACTGTGCACTTTTTGACTTTTCTCTCTCTCTCTCAAGTTTTTTTAGCTTTTTTCTTCTCTTCAAGACGTTGAATGTGGTGTGGTGTGTGTTGTGTCGAAGTCTGATGTCCAGCAGTGGTACGATGGGTGAGTGGAGAAGGACCTGAAAGAGCGCACGAGGACGCGGATTACCAGGGCACCACCATAGCCATGGGGATCCGGCAGGTGCAGGTACTGCTCCAGAGGAGGGCACGTGGCTCAACGAGAGGCGACGATGCAGATAGCACGGCGGCGAAAGACAGCGAGACGCTCGAGTACGACGCTCAGGAGTTGGCAATGCAGATTATGGCGGTGCTGCAGTCGAGAACTCACTGTCTCATGCCTGTCCTTATCGGCGGTACGAGTCACATAGTTCTTCAGTTTCGTAGTGGTCAGAAGCATCTCGAGGCGACTCTGAGGTGTCTGCACGATTTGGGTGTCGGGGTGTTTGCGGGAACACGCATTGACATTCTAGACCTCACGTCAACCATCCCTGCTCCGGGGTCTCAAGTGAAGGGAAAGAAAAAACGCAAATATAAGGTGAGCGATCGCATGACGACACAGGAGATTCTAGAGCAGGTTGATAGTGGTTCTCACTTGACTTTTGACTTTCTCGCTATGACCGCGGTCGCATCGCTCATTGCTGCTGTCGGCCTGCTTACCGATAGTTCAGTTTCTGTGGTCGCTTCTATGCTCGTTTCGCCTCTCATGGGCCCGATCGTGGCAACGACGTTTGGTATTGCTGTGGCGGACTCGAAGCTTATATGTCGAGGTATCAGAAATGAGCTCTTCGGTCTGATAGTCTGTATTCTGGTTGGATTTTTTGTTGGCGTTGCCACCGGACCTTTCTATGGCCCAAAGACTGTGACGGTTTCCTGGGCCACCTCCAGACTACAGTCCTTCGAAATCGAATCGAGGGGGACTCCCTGGGCCCTGCTCTCGGGATTTTTCGTCGCGGCGCCCAGCGGAATCGGTGTTGCCCTAGCTATCACAGTCGGTGGGGTCAATGCGCTCGTTGGAACTGCTATTTCTGCAGCCCTGCTTCCGCCAGTTGTCAACAGCGGTCTCTGCCTTGCCCTAGCGCTGTGGTACGACGGCTCGAGCGACAGCCGGGACACAGAATTTTTCCTCTACGCGGGATGGTCTTTCTGCCTGTTCCTGCTCAACTTTCTAATGATCATCTGCTTCGCCTTGCTCGTATTTAAGCTCAAGCGCATCGGACCTCTTCCGCGAAAGGTCGCGCTCCCCGGGGCGACCGCCGATGAGACCGACACGACGCTGCTCATCGAGGGCGGCGGGGACGGCGGTGGAAGCGCGAAGAAGCGTTACTCGACCACGACCATTCAGCTCTCCACTCTCGACCGCGCCCAGCAGCGGGCGGCCGTGCTGGCGAAGAAGTCCTAGATTTCTCTGCCGTCACTCGAGGCTCCAGGCTGTCACTGTTATGCAGCTGATCGCGCGAAGCTCGCACGCGTCCAGCGCATGTACGCCTAGCACCATGTGTATGTACGATCAGAAAATATGACAGTACGTGTACCTTATACGAATACATAGTACTTGTACCTCGTACGTCCAGCGTACGAGGTACTACTTCGTCTGGGGACGGAGGAAAAAATTACTCCATTTTTGGCATATGTCCGTGCACCCCTCCCTCCCTCATTCGCGAGGTTTTCTTCTGTGTCTCTGCGTCGCTCCCTCCTTGGTCTGTGTGCACTCATGCACTCACACTCCCTCATCCCTCACCCCTCACACTTTGGTCTTTTGCGTGAGAGTGCGCAAAGAAGAAGATCGCTGAGGGTGTTCATGTAAGTGTGAGCATGTGGCGAAAGGGACTTTTTCCCAACAGTATCTGGGTCCTAACCACACTAGTGTGGCTGACACCACACTAGTGTGGCTGATACTACACTATTGCGGCTGATACTACACTAGTGTGGCTGAGTACTACACTAGTGGGGCTGTCACTACACTAGTGGGGCTGTCACTACACTAGTGGGGCTGAGTACTACACTAGTGTGGCTACAACTACACTATTGCGGCTGATACTACACTATTGTGGCTGAGTACTACACTAGTGGGACTGTCACTACACTAGTGGGGCTGATACTACACTAGTGGGGCTGTCACTACACTAGTGTGGTTAGGACCCCGATACTGTTGGGGAAAGTCCCTTTCGCGAGCATGTGTGTAGTGCGCTTCTTCTTGCGCTTCTTCCAAAAAAGAGATTCAACTGGATGCGCACGTGTGCACACCCTCTTCCCCAGAGAGTCTTTTGTGAGCAAAAAAAGACTCTCTGGAAGAGGGTGCTCTGGAAGAGGGTGTGTGAGCGTGTGAGCGTGTGAGTGCACCATCTATGCGAATGAGGTTTTATTTTTTGTGGATCTCCCACCAGATCTCCCACGGGGATCTCCTCCTCTCGTCATCTCTATTATAGTGCGACAGCTAGTGTTGCAACTGTCAAGAGAATCGAAATGCAGAATGTCTGAATAGCATGTGTATTTTCCAAGGCCAGGCTCCAAACCTGGCGCGCATACAAGCGTGAGCATTTACTGTTATATATCAGACTTGGGCCATGTCTTCTTTCGCAACAGAGCTGAAAGCAGATCGACAGCTGCCGATATGCGTGAATGTTCGCGCAAAAATTCCTTTTAGACATGATGAAACAATTTTTGTTGCTGAGCAATTTCCAGAAATTTTATTAATTGAACCGTTCGAGCGAGCCGCAGTATTTTGTTCAAACTCTGAAAAATTAATAGTGGATGTGCAAAAGGTTCCGACTGGATTGGAAATACTGAAAATATTTTTCACCTCAAAAAGTGAAGAGACAAAAGCAGATTCCAGCAGTGCCTTTCCTGGGCACTCAGGTAAGCTGGTAACACATAATGTCGAAGGTTTAGCCGCGGTGGACAGTTCTGTAGATTTAGTGACTCTTTATTTTGTTTTATCAAGGTGTCGGCCTGAGGAATACGTTAATATTCTTCAAGCGGTTCGGCGTGCTATGCGGCCGGGGGCTTTGCTGTGCTTCTGTGACTATGGCTCGTCTAGCATTCAACCCCATTTTGCAGCCGCCTATTCTCGAATTGGTGAGCATACACTCAAATACACGCACCAAAGTGGTCAGTTTTCAATCATGTCTCTTTTGTCAGACAATTTTCAGTCACTTGTTGAAGACGCTAATTTTCAAACAGAAAGATTCCATCAATGTCGAATTACCGAGGAAAATGATATATGTAATACGCCTGCTTTCGTCGTGGGTTGCTTTCGCGCAGTATCAAAGCCAGTGTGTGGTAAATTTCTCAGCCGTCATTTGACATCTTGGCCGGCAAATCTTGAAGCACGAGCATCTATGCTTGGCTCAGAAGCGGGTGATGGTCTTTTCGCTTGCCGTGATTTTGCTGCAGGCACATTAGTGTGCACATATATGGGGACAAACTTGTCTACTGGAGACGCTATCAAACTTGTTGATAAATCTTACCTTATGCGATTGGGTGCCCAGCGATACATAAATGCACGTGATTTTCATGGTGTTGCTGCTCGATACATCAATGACTGCCGAAACAGCGCCTTGTATAATGTTGAATTCCGGAAAATACCCGAGCAATGGAAAGCAGAAGTGATTGCTCTTCGTGACATCACTGCTGGTGAAGAACTTTTTGTGGATTACGGCAGGTGGTATTGGTTAAAGGTGCCATACAAGCGCTTATCTCCTACGCTAACTCTCGAACTCTTGCGACGTTCGAAGGTGAATGATTCACCAGAGGAAAAAATGTGAGAAGCTGCAAACCACTCCCTGGTGCAAATATGTCATGTCTCTCAGGTACTCGTAGTTTGCAGTTGTATGAGGTACCATTTTTGTTTACCGTGACCGCACTTGTGCTCACTCCTTTGTAGTTTACTTCTTCTGCCCAGAGATGGCCAGATTTACTCTCCACTGTGAAGAATAGTGTGGGAAATGCGCTCCGTCGACACTCTTCTATACGCGAACTGAAGACCCCTAGGGAGCGATGACAACCCCTTGAGAGGATTCGCACCGGGGCAAAGAAAAGAACCTCGTAGAAGATGCCAAATTCTCCAAATGCTCATTAATTCATACCAATTCGTACCTATGTACTCTAATCTCGGTAAACAGTACGAGGACGAGGTACGAGCGTCGTAGAAGTTAGGGTAAGTCACTTCACTTCTACACGTTCCTTACTGCTGTGATTCTGCCTGCCCTCTTATTTTTTTTGTCTCGGTGGAGAGTGCTTCTACCTGCTTCTGCGTACCTTCCTTTCGTACGCCCACGCGAGAGACCTTCCTTGTACCTCGTACGAGGTACCTCGTACATAGTACAAACGAGCAAGCAAGCAAACAACGTTTCACTGCCGCGAGCAGTACGTAACGACTGTTAAAGAAAATCTTGACGATCTCCCTATGCAATACAATCGTGTACGAGGTACATATGTACAGTACAAGTACAAGCAATTATGATTACGTTCTCCGCATTTACGCATTTTGTGAAAGTGCTTTTGGGATAAAAATTCGCATTGTTCCAGTATAACAGACATCTTCTGAATCCTCCGCCAGTCTAACACCTCTGCCGAAGGCGGGAGAAAATATGGGGGTACCCAGGTACATATTATACAATCAAATCAACCTGTGAGATTAAAATGCAAAGGCATGAATTGGCTAGCGACGAAGCAAGCGTGGATAGCGTACCTTCCGATGAGTCCTCGGTAGTTGACCCCAGGGTTGTTGCGGAGCTGGAAGCGATTCAGCGCATTATGGATGGTAACGAAACTGAATTTACAGCCGTTCCAGGACAGCGAGTGACAGAAGGCATGATGATGCTGAAGGGTACAATGTTACAATCACAGACACAGCAGCCTGGCTTTGATATTACACAGGCTCAGCGGTGGATGAAAGCAGAGAAAAGAATGGGATGGAAATGGAAGGGTCGTGTGAAGAAAGTTCGCAAGCGGGGACACAAGAAAAAGAAAAAGGGACAAGGAGAGAATAAAAAAATAATGTTGGCTGCTCTGAGCCAGAGGCAGAAGGAAATTCAAGAAGAGCATAAGATTCGACAAGCTCAACTTGAGCAGGCTCGCCAAAAGCTTGTTAATATGGAACAGGTATCGACCTGCCGCTGGACTTTCTACGACCGAAACAGTCGAGTTGAATATGTCTGCACTAACGATAGAGAGATTCATCCGTTAGCAGAGGATCAAAACAATTACTGTCACTATCATATGATATACTGTAGGCGAGACCATTCAGAAACCGGTAAGCTGCTGCGAACTTTGGAGTTCCCGAATGCGCACGCTTTGTGCCATCAGTGCTGGCATAAGGAGGTGCGTGGTTCAGCACGGCGCATTCACTGGAGTGCCGTGCCTGGAGTTTATATAAAAAATCGTGAGGCACATGCGCGGTTACATGTGATAGCAAATAGCGTTGCTCCCAAACCCAAGGTTCAGAAAAACGACGAAACAAAAAAAAAACCGAGAGTATAGTAATCACTGGAAAATCTGATGAAAGACCTGTCTGCGGCTACAGTCACCTGCACCCAGTTACAAGATTAAGGTGGCGGTGCCATGCGAAGGTGATGCGACACCCAACAACACGAAAGCTGTCCAATTTTTGTGGCTGGCATCAAAAGCAATGCACTGGGACTCACATTGGCAAGAGCCCCATAATTGAATGTCCAAACCAATATGGCTTGTGTCCTGCACATTTTGCAAGCAAGACTGGGGAGCCGCCAGGTATCATCGACGATTGGTGGGATATCCCAACTGTGAAACCTCCACCTCCCCTCGGCATGAAATTGGTTAGAACCTCCCGCGGCAGCGAAGGGTTAAGCCACTCCCAGGCTTGCTCCACTTGATCTCGCTCCATCCTTGCAAATCCTCGATCTACTGTGCCTCGCCACACACGTTGCAACAGAATTACAGCTCGGCGGAGAGGTAGAAATCTCTTCCGAAATTTAGCACGTTCTTTGAAGCCTCGCCAATGCCTCTGGATCCATCCGATGGTAAAATGGTACTTCTGCATCCAAAGAGCTTGTAATTTTGCTTGCTTCCGACCACAGTGTCCCCGATATACACGCTGAATAATCCTCGTAGCTGGATCATCCAGAGAAGGGTCCCTCGGGGCAGGTACACTCTTTCTTCCTAGAAAACCACGCACCGCACGAGTCAGCAGCTCTGCAGCCCAAGCCCGGTCGATAGCTTCATTTTCTAATTTACGGATTACGCGCCTGGCACCAAATTGCAACCTTCCAAGGAACCCTCTTGCAATCTTTTGAAGGAGAGCAACGGCTGTCATGCGTTTCACCATTTTTCTTGCTTTCCATCCTCTGATTACGCGGTTGATATGTGCCGCCGCTCTAGCTCTTTCACCCAGCCATCGCTCAGCCTCAAGTGACCCGTTTTGCATGCGAACAATACACTGGATACGTGTCGCCGCTGCAGCTCGCTTTTCATAGCGGTACTGATCCAACATTAAATGTACTAGGTGTCTGATACGCGTGCCCCTCCATGCACTCTGTATCGTCTGTGCAAACTTGTCTCCTTGCACTGTTCGACGGTACAACAACAACGCGCGGTGCTGTTTCGATTTAAAATTTTGGTATGCCTTTGTCGCGTAAAAGCGTTTTTTGAGGCGTCGCACTAGGGTCAATTGCTCCTCCTCCTCCTCATCATCATCATACTGGAGATGAGCAGAGCTCTGTCGAAATTTTTTATGCCATTGAAAATTAGGGGGCAATCCAGGAGGTGCCAACAAGTGTCTCCTTGGAATCATTTGGACTCGGGGAGGTGGAGGTTTCACAGTTGGGATATCCCACCAATCGTCGATGATACCTGGCGGCTCCCCAG